>RRZU011013516.1_pt1 | contig 26332 bp, 14 predicted proteins | sample 2165561 | NCBI WGS metagenome assembly RRZU01 (sample SAMN10456909, study PRJNA506462) | wastewater metagenome | isolation source: wastewater sludge | place: USA: Moscow, Idaho | reverse complement strand
TCCATCCTTCCCATTATAGACGACATACGTCATATACCATTTTCCCTTTTCCTGAAAGATAGTCGGACAATCCATTTTATGATAATTATCCTTTGGTGCCATGATCATACCATACTTATAAGGAGTCTTGACCTCCTCATAAATGGTCTGCATCTCTGTCTTTGTAAATGATTGAGCAAAGAGAGGACAACCTTTTCCTAAAAACAGAAGTCCCAGCAGAATAAGTAAATATATTTTTTTCATTAATAGAATAACCAGTCAATAGCCTTGTCTGTACCGGACAATCCGGCATCACGAGGCGAAATATTATCATTTGTATAACCCAGTACAAGTAAAATTCCCTTTGGAAGGAGCAAAACATGATGGCCTGCTTCAAAATCATACTTATGGACATTTACCTGAGGCAAACCTTCTATGCGAAGAGCAGAAGTCAACTGTGGTTCTGCCTGTCCGTAATCATTTGCAGAAGCATCTATCTCCAATTTTGGAGCTGCAGCATACTTTATCTGGTCATCACGGAAATAACCTACAAGCAGATGTACTGGTTTTTGAGACGTAAATTCTATTTTAGTTCCATTTTCACGCTGACTGTTACTGTTAAAGACATAGGCTTTCATTCCTTCCAATTCGGGAGCATATTCAGTGACCACGCTGTCCAGATCAGAAAAAAGACGAACACCTTTCTTTAGTACTACGGTCTTATAACCAGCAGGAAGAATAACATCCGCAGGATGAAGAGGACGAATTTTATCGTTGCTGATTGTCTCTGAATGATTTCCACTTTTTCTCTCCTGCTCTTTCAACATCTTTACATTCTTCTTCAAGCTCGTCAATTCCTGTTCATAAACAGGAAGCAATTCACTCCAATGTTTCATCTTGCCATTATCGCCCCCGACAGGTATACGGCGCTGTGCAGTCTGCATACTGTTAGCATAAAGATAAGTATCTTTCGTCAGATCAACTAACTTGCAATAATATGCCTGACTCTTTTCAAGCAATGGGACAGCCTTTTCCAACTCTTTAATATCCTTCCCCCATTTATAATTAAGTACACATTGAGCAGCTTTTACCTTCCAGCCAAAAGAATAGGCAAAATCACGGTAACAGTGCATATCATTCTGTAGCCGTCTGAACTCATCCTGGTGACGAGTTACCAAAGAAGCTTCCGCGTCAATATCAGCAACAGCACGGTCTCCGTGAGCTTCAGTCTGGTCAACAATATCCAAAGGTAGTTCACCAAAATGGGGTTGATGCTTCCATTCTTTTTCAACATATTCAATCAATTTCTCACCCACAGGACCACAGCTTTCATAAAACCCGGGATAAATTGTATATTTATAAGGATTGACTAACTGACTTATCTTCATACCAAGCAGCAAGGTCTGACGGTTACCCTCAGTAATGCCAAAACGACGAAGAAGTTTAGGCGCAATTTCGCCACTCTCTTCATAGGCGGCCAAAATGCCATTACGTCCGCTACTTATATTTAAAGTATCTTTTAAACCATAATAGTCTGAAAGCACTTTATTCCAATACTTGATCTCATCTTTTCTGTCTCTATGACAATTCCAGGCATAACGAGCCCAGGCCTTATACCACATCCAGTCACGGTCCAGCTGATATTCTCTGCCTCCATTCGGAAGTTTGTCAGCTGTATAAGGCCAATCCCAGTAAGACGCCTGTGGATAGAGATGTAAGGCATTGGCATGATGTATGTTATGCATTGCCAGAACAGCCTTTTGTATAAAATCAGGTGAAGACCATCTCCAAGGTTCAAGATTAGCCAGAATATGAACGTTCTCTATATGGGTTGTTCCCAAAGCCGCAAGGTCACGATGCATTTGTGACCATGGGCCACGTGGCTGATAAGTTGTCAGCGATTCTCCATTATACTTATGCATCGTATATAGATTATGGTAAAGCGGAAGCGCTGCCTTCATGACCATTTCACAATCTGTATCATGAGCACGTAGTAGTATTGGAGGTTCATCAGTTCTTCCAAGAGCTTTCAAACCATCTTTTACACCGGGAATAATGGTTTTGGTAAACCATTCCACATCGTCTTGATAGGTATCCATAGCTTCACCCAGGCAAACAAGCAGTCCAACATTAGGATACTTTTTTATGAAAGCAGCAATACTTTTACGAGTATAATCACTAATCAATGGGGTTATAGGGCGATGGCGGTCCTGAGTCTGAATGCCATAATGGTCGGCAAACGGTTTGCTGACTATAATATTATAAAACATCTGAATAACGAATATGCCTCTTCTGTCTGCCTCTTTAGTCAAGAAAGAAAACATTTCCTCATTTTTCTTGAAAGTGGTACTGTCTACTTCCACCGCAAAAGGATAATCCTTAAGCCGTACGAGGGAGGCAAAAGGATGGCCATTCCAGAGGTAGAGAGAATTCATACGGTTATCCACCATCATATCCAAGTATTTAATCCACTGTGCCTTATCATAAAACCAAGGGAAATTCTGTGGAGTATAAGGATATTCATAAACCCCATGACCAGGAAGGTAAGTGGTTTTTTGAAGTCCTACGCACGAACCACGAAGCACCATTTCCGGAGCATCCTTTATCTGAGCTGGAAATTTTAGATTCCCCTGTCGATAAACCCGCTCTGCTATCTCATTGCAAGCATAGATGACACCACTGCCGTCATTACCGGTCACCTTAATTTTATTCTCCTTAGAAATAATGGTAAACCCTTCTTTTTTCAGACCGGTTGTATCCTTGGCCTGAGCCAGATAGATCTTATATTTTCCTGTTTTACCTATTATATATCCAAGTTTGGAGAGTTTCTTCTGTAAATATTCAGCAGCAAACTGTTCCCGACTTGACGGATGTTTTTCCAATCGTATCTGAATACTCTGGGCTGTAGCATTAAGTGATACTGCTACAGCCATTGATAATACTATTTTTCTTATATTCATGTATCTTATTTTAATCTTGAAAGATCAATCTCCTTATAAGCGATACGCTGGCGGCGCCATGTATACACACAATGTAGTTTTCCGTCCCTCCCCTGAATAATGGCAGGATAAGAATACTGACTAATCGGACTATCCTCCAGGGTTAAGACGTGATGCCAGTGTTCTCCGTCATCACTTTCAGCAATACTCAAAGGGGTACGAGGTCCTTTCTTTGTGCCGTCAATAGTCTGGAAATTATTGTATATCAATATCTGTCGGCCGTCCTGCAAGGTAACAGCATCTGTTCCACTTTCATTATTAGGGATATCAGAAAGAGTAACAGGAGTCCATGTTTCTCCATTATCACTACTGTATGACTGAGCAAGAAATCCATTATGTGTCCTCATCAATACCTTCAACCTTCCATCCTTCAATTTCAGTATACTTGGTTGAATACAATCAATGGGATGTATTTTTTTATCATCAGTTTTGACAGCTTCCGTTGATTTCACAGGACCGACATATTTCCACTCTTTGGTTTTCAAGTCATAAAGTTCGACATGAAATCTCCATCCATTGGCTTCTGTGCTTGCTCCGCAGATTAGACGGTTACCAAGGATAACCGGCTTGTTTTTCACTGGGCCTATAAAACCTTTAGGAAGCATTTCCCTGTCGCCCCAGGTTTGACCACCGTCACGAGATTTCACAACGCATCCCTGCCAGTCATCAACAGTTTTTCCAATCTTATAAAACAACCAGACTTCTCCATTTGGCATTTGAAAAAGAACAGGGTTCCAGCAAGCCTTACGTTTCAACTGCTGAACACCTGCTACTCTGCAGAGAGGATGCCTATTACCATCATAGTGATATTGATATTCCGGATGATCTTTTATAGGTCCAAAAGCTGCACTCGTTGTAGAGTCATTAATTCCAGAAAGGCCCCCAAAAAGAGCATCAGCTGTTCCCAGCCGAAAAACGCCATCACCTGCCAGAGCAGGAGCACTCCAATGATCAGAGCCCTTAGCCTTCCGACTTACCCAAATACATACATCCGGATTTCTTTCCTTTGTCCCTCCGAAATAAGAGGCAAGAAGGTCACCATTCTTTAATTCTAAAATAGTAGAAGCATGTGCTTCGGGGAACGGAGCAAAATCATAGAGGAATTCATCTTTCAGTATAGCCGGATTCTTTGAAGGGATATTAACATCAAAAGTATAACTGCCACTGCCAACCTCTTTGATTTCTCCATTTGGAAGGCAGACACTGGCAGTAGTATTAGCCGGTATTTGCACTGTCCAATGAAGTCTCTGCAGAGTTTTATTCCAACAGCTTTTGATTAATCCATAAGGAGAGTCAAAACTGGCATTTACCTGAAAACAATCTTCTATCTCAAAAGACGGTTTAAGTATGAAATGTTTATACGCCACATACTCCGGATTACCGGACGGGACAGGATTTTGTTCATTTGGATTCCGGATTCCTCCCAAATCCTGATAGCACCAGGTAAGAAGATCACCCAAAAGCATCACATGATTACCTGAATTCATTTTCGGATTAGCCTTGTCCCCATTCCATAACTCCCAAATCGTAGTCGCTCCGTTCTCAGCCATATATCCCCAGGACGGATAAGAAGCGTTGGTTGCCAGCAAATAAGCTATATCAGCAAAACCATTATCACTCAAGCCTCTCAACAACCAGCTGATTCCAATCACTCCACAAGTAACATGACCGTCGCCCTTAGTCATAATATTAGCGACAACATTTTTAACAACTTCTTTTTTTATACTATCCGGAACGATACCAAAGGCCAATGGCAAAAGATTAGCTGTTGCTGTATTATTTCCATAAAAGATACTGTCCGGGTAGAGAACATGTCCCGGACGGAGAGAAGTTCCAGGTTTAAATGTCAAAAACTTCTTATTAAATGCAGATGTCATGATATGTTCTTTAGCATGCCAATAACCAGCATCATCCGTCAGCCCCTGCATCTTGGCAAATTTCTCCATCAACTGCATGATACGGATACCGTATGCTGTAGAGATCAGTTCTCCATCAGTCTGACGGGAAGGATCCTGACTATGAATAAGTGAGAGTTTTTCTGGAGGAACACACCAGTCACCATAACGGTCTTTCGTAATGATGCCATTATCGCAGTATTCATCCATCATATGGTTAACCCATTTTTTTAAAGATGGATAAGATTCTACAATTGGTTGTTTATTACCAAACTGCTCATAAAGCATATCACAGGCAAAAGGAAACACAGCCGGCCATGTCATGTTATCCTCGAAATACCGCCAGAATGTTGGAGTTACATTTGATATGGCTCCATCGGAGCGCTGACCGTCTACAATATCATGCATCCACTTGGTATATAGTCGTTCGTTATTGAACAGGAAACTTTCTCCAAGACAACCTACGGTACGGTCACCTAGCCAAGGCTGACGCTCATTGCGTTGCGGACAATCTACAGGCATGCCTTTATAGTTGCTTCTGATTCCCCAAAGAGCATTATGCAATACCTTATTTAATATAGTATCAGAAGTAGATAGCTCTCCCGTTTCTTGCATCTCATCTCCCACGGTATAAGCCATAAAGTCATCTTGCTTTATATTCTTCATTCCCGATACCTGTGCATAACGAAAACCATGATAAGAGAAACGGGGACGCCAGAGTATTCCATTCTCTTTGCCATTACAGATATAAATATCCTCACTTAAGGCATTACGCAGATTATCCGTATAAAGAGTCCCGTCAGCATTAAGTTTCTCTGCATATTTCACACGGATAGTGTCTCCCAGGCTCCCTCTGACATGGAAGCCAATCCATCCCGCCATATTCTGGCCAAAATCAAGAATGTTGTTTTTTAGAATAACAGGCTTTCCATACTTTTCTTCTATCATGCCCTCCGTCATCTGAGCTTTTAATATACCTTCAGGAATATCACAGCGCTCGGCATTCGTCCATGTCTCATCATTATATCCCACCAAATTCCATCCTGTCAGCTCTTTGCTGGCATCATACTCTTCTCCATCATATTCATTGTTGCTGAGAATAGGTCCATCTGTTGTCAATTTCCATTTCTCATCAGTCGCCCATGTTATAGTTTTGCCGTCCTCCATTTCAAGAACAATATTAATACGGCATTTCGGAAGGCCAAAGATAAGTTCCTTATAAGCCTTCTCCTGGCGTGGAGGGAAAAAGCGGCCATTACCCAGGATAATACCAAAAGCCTGTTTACCTGAATTATTTAATAAATCCGTAATATCATAAGTATTATAATAAATTGTCTTACGATAATCCGTGGGAACAGGATCGAGAACATGATTTCCACCAACTTTCCGGCCATTGACATAAAATTCGTAAACTCCCAAACCAGCAACATAAGCCGTAGCACGCTTCACCCTTTGAGTAAGTGAATATTCTCTCCGCAGATAACGTGCAGCAAGACGAGTATGAAGTCCCCGCTGCTCCCCAGGTTGCATTGTTTCCAGGCCAATCCAACGACCCTTCCATTGATTTTCCGTCAAAAGTCCGATAGAAAAATGCTGGACAGAGCTCCACTTTGATTTTCCTTTATTAGTAAAGACGCGAGCCTTCCAGAAAACCTCCTCATTGCTTTGGAGAGGCTTACCCAAATAAGATATCCATAGCTGTTCATCAGAATTGACCATCTGACTATTCCAGAGGTCACCTTCGTTCTTATTGAGTTTGTCTATAGAAGAAGCGGCAATTATCTGATAGCCCGTTTGCAAAATATTATTCTTGTCCGATGAAATTTTCCAAGAGAAACGAGGTGAAGTCACATCTATTCCCAAAGGATTATCCATATTTTCTACTCGCAAATCATATACACTGATGTTTCCTGCCAAAACAAACAACGGCAAGAAATACAATACTAATATATTAAAAATTTTTTTCATTTCTCTGTTATCAGCACCTCATTTAAAAGGAACTGTCTTTTATTCCATCAAATTTCTTTCTTTGTCGGCCACACTCTGATCGTTAATCTCCTTCTGACCGCTTACCAGATAATTCTTCCCGGCATCAACGGCAATGAAAACACCATCTGCAACTTTACCTAGCTGAGGATGCTCCGGAATGTAAGTAATAACCTTATTGCCGAATTCTCCCAGATAAGTCAGACAGCCTGTTGCCGTATTCATCCACCAAGCCTTCTTCTTCTTCCCGGATATCTTGCGAAGATCCAGTCTCATCGGATCACTGTGATAATTATAAACCAGCAGGTAATCTTTTCCTCTGGTGGCTATAAGCCGGTCATACCTGGTTCCATTCCGGCCTGCAATAATACTTTGGTCTGGTATCCGTTCAAAATAAGGAAAAGCAAGCATCAGATCCTTCAGATATTTCATCTGGTTATATCCAGGATCATTCAAAGCCTGATACCAACTTTTCTCTGCTCCGTCACTTCCATAACTGGTAGGATAACCCGGTTTCAACATCTGCATAATAGCATTATGTCCATAAGTATGTCCACAGCTTCCCGCAAACACACTCCAGTAAGCATAGCGACGGACATCATAATCCTGCCAGCGCTGTTCATTAGGGTCATGCAATCCTTTTGGAATATCCTCATAACTCGGTTCATCATCGAGCACTGGTTTCATTGGCTTGTAAGCCCATGTAGAATCGACATACATCCAGTTGTCCTCTTCTGTACTATCGGGAATAGAATACATTTTATTGCCCATACGCTGACCATATTTACGATGACCACTCTGAAACATGTGAAAATCAATCCACGGAGCCTTGCTCCACCATTCTGCAGAAGTATAACGACCGCGGGGATGATAGGACATGAGATGATTCGGATCTATACTTTTTATTGTGGTGGCAAGAGCATTCCACACTTCCGGGTGAATATCACCCTGGATATCACCACCCATAATCCAGATAATATTCTTTCTGTCTTTGTATCTTCGGGCTAGAAATGCTCCATAAACTTCAGCCTGTTCTGCATTGATTTTTCCGTCTTTTACTTGTGATCCCCAAATAGGTACCATACCAATATAGATACCATTCTGGGCCGCAAGATCTATAATATAGTCAAGATGATCCCAATAGGAATAAACACCATCCGGATCAGCTTTTGACATGTCCCATCCTGCAGGGTTAGACAGTTGCCCGTAGATATTCACCGAAGGGACATCATCCAGAACTTGTACTTGCACCATATTATATCCGGCACGACGGCATTTCTGCAAATAGTACTGTGCCTCAGCGCGGTCAAGCCGCTCTGGCAGTAACCATCCAGTATCACCCAGCCAGAAAAACGGCTTCCCGTTCTCAAACTCCAGGTAACGATGATTATCTGATATTTTAAGCCTTCCATTCTTCCAGGGCTGATCCACGTCAGCTCCAAAAGCAAGACTACTAGCCATTAAAGCAAATACGAGTGCTAATATATTTAATTTCATAATCTTATAATTTGTCCTTTCATTGTATTGATATCATAAACATAAGTCTTCGGCAAAACGACCTTATTAAGTTGTACTTTTGAGTGGTTCTGTACCTTTTCAGGTTCATAGGTACGGAATAATGGATTAGGATTCTTACCTTTGGCCTTCTTCAATCCCTTCATCGGTGTATTGACACGAAGGCGAAGGTTTCCGCCAATTGCAGACTTAATGACAAGTCTTATAATTTTCCCGTCTTTCCATGCCATGTCTTCGATTTCAAATCCACCGCGGGCTTGTAAACCTTTCACCTCACCTTCAGCCTTCCAGGCATCAGGTATGGCAGGCAATAAATCAACCGTTCCATCCTGACTTTGCAGCAACATTTCAGCAATACCTGCTGTACAGCCAAAGTTACCGTCAATTTGAAATGGTGGATGTGCATCAAAGAGATTACGATAGGTTCCACCACTTTTTTTATTCATACCATAGGCCAGGAAACGGTCATCAGTCAAAGTCAGCTGATCATGGATCAACCGGTAAGCATGATTACCGTCAAGGAGACGAGCCCATAAACAGACCTTCCATCCCATTGACCATCCCGTACTTGGATCCCCCCGGTGAATAAGAGATGTCCTGGCAGCATCAAGAAGATTAGGGGTACGATAAGGAGATATCTGGTTTCCTGGAAAAAGACCATAGAGATGACTGACATGCCGATGGGTATCCTTATGATTATCCCAATCCTTAATCCATTCCTGCAACTGTCCCCATTTTCCTATCTGCATCGGAGCCATCCGGCTCAACTGACCAGCCAGATGATTGCCAAAGGAAGAGTCTTCACCTAAGGTCTTCTCCGCAGCAATGACATTATTGAAGAGTTCATAGATCAGTTCATTATCCATGGTCGTACCATAAGTAAGAGGAAGACTTCCATCAGGAGACGGATGAGAATTTTCCGGTGATACTGCAGGTGATATCACAAGCCACCCATGTTCCGGTTCCGGGATAAGCATCTCGTCAAGAAATATTGCAGCTCTCTTCATTACCGGATACGCTTTTTTAAGAAAATTCTTGTCACCCGTATAAAGGTAGTGCTGATAAAGCTGATTGCAGACCCAGGCACCTCCTGTCATCCACATCCCACTTGTAGCATGGTCAACAGCACCTGTTATACGCCAGATATCCGTATTATGATGAAGCACCCAACCGTCTTTTCCATACATTATTTTGGCAGACACTGTGCCGGTTTTGCTTACTTCCCGGATCAATCTGAAGAACGGTTCATTAAGGTCACTCAGGTTTGTAGGTTCTGCCGGCCACTAGTCCATTTCCAAATTCATATTAGTAGTATATTTGCAATCCCAGGAAGGATACATCTTGTCATTCCATATACCCTGGAGATTAGCAGCCTGTCCACCGGGCTGAGAACTACAGATGAGAAGATACCGGCCAAAAGTAAAATAAGTAGCAACTAATCCATTATCTTCATGACTGGCAAAATTAATTAATCTTTCATCAGTAGGAATATTTTCATACTTATCTTCACCAAGGTAAAGAGAGGTACGATGCATATAGCTCTGGAATTTTGCAACATGCGCCTGATAACTTTGCAAATAATCCTGCGCCATAGCCTTACGCAGAATCAACTCCGATTTCTCCGACTCATCACCGGTAATATTCTGATAATTGATAAAATTAGTCGCTATCGAAATATAAAGAACTGCTTCATCTGCATTTTTTACTGTGATAATTCCATCCTCTGAAGCAGAACTACCACCCTTTACTTTTGCAGCCATTCTGCCCATAAAGCGGACTTTGCCCTTTAAATTTTCCAACTTGGAGGAAACACCCAGCAACGTAGCTTCATCGCTATCACTCTTTATAATCACATCTTCATGTGGAGTAGCATAACTGGCATTAAAAGTTATGCTCCCAGGTTTTGATGCCGTAAGCCTGACTTCTACGACATCATCAGAAAAAGAGGTGACAACCTCACGCTGATAAGTAACACCATCCGATGTAAAACGAGTGAGGGTGCGGGCTGAATCCAGACTAAGTTCACGATAGTAGTTGGTATAGCTGGATATACCCGGTTGAGAAATAAGCACATTACCAAAAGTCTGATAAGCCATACCACTATTGGTATCGGACATAACTTTGTCAGATGCCATATCCTGAGCCTGCTTGTAATGCCCTTGGAAAAGAAGATTCTGAATAACAGGTATAGCTGTCTTTGCTTCTGGATTAGGATTATTATTTGGCTGTCCGGTCCATATAGTTTCCTCATTTACCTGAATACAATCTGTACTCGGAATACCGTACACCATTGCTCCAAGACGTCCATTGCCAAGTGGCAAAGCATCGGTCCAGACCTGAGCAGGTGAATCATACCACAATTTATATTGGGCTCTTGCCGGCATAGCGACAAAGCAAACTGCAAAGAAGGTTAATAAACTTTCTCTTAACTTTTTCATAGAACATTCGTTTGTACATTATAGACGAATATTCTATAATTTTATAATCAATAAAAACGGACCATCCTTATTAAAAACAAGACACAAGATCAAACCTGTTTAGAGGTTCTTTCACGACAAAGAAGGCGCAGTTTTTTACGATGACACATTTCTTTGATTGCCGGATAGTCGATCTTCGTTTTTCCTTTATCTGGTGTGATGATATTCAATAGGAAATGTCTTTCGCAAATTTTCCAGAATACTTGAACCCGTCCTTCTGATGACATAGTCGAACCTCTTGCCCAGGTGATACCACCTATAAAACGAGGGTTGATTACAATACTGTCACCATAGATATGAATACCAGCCATGTCCTGGATAAGATGATTATTGATATGTCCAAGCATGAAATGATTTCTGCTGGCTCCAAGATCAGGATCCCATTGTTCTGTAAGAGTTGTCATTCCTTTTTTCAACTGGGCACCATAGCCCGGCACATCATAATGATTCAGCATTTTATAAAGAAGATCATCCTGTCCGTTATCGAGCAAAACCTTAAAGATATATCTGGTTCCTACATCTCCCGTTGTCAAGCGATTCCCGTGTCGATGAATATCAGCTATCAATTTATCCAACAATACCTGTTTTTCACCGTCCTTGTAAAGGCCAAGGTCCAAAGCTATTGCATAGGCTGCCTGGCTATTTAATTCGAAATTTTGAATAAAAGCCGTTTTTATGCTGTCAGCCCTTATATCAAGACTTTTCATTCCGTTATCCAACGAGGCGAGCATTTTAGTCCACAAATAATAATGAGCTGTAGCTACCAGAGATATAGGAGTATTTTTGGCAAAGCCGGCTTTACCCGGGCCGAAGTCATACCAGTCGCCCAAACCCATTCTCAGAATACCGCAACTGTCTCGTTTCGATAAATAGTCTATATAACGGTACATGGGCACAATAAACTTTCTGATCAAAGTACTGTCCCCATAATGGCGCGCATACAAAAAAGGCAAAGCCACGATAGCGCCGCCCCATTCAGGACTTTCCTGAAATGGCGGAGCCCAAGAGCCATGAAAGGCAATATACTCAGGAGCTATTTCCGGCATGCTTCCATTTTTGTGCTGGGCATCAACGATGACCTGCATCTCCTGCTCCAGCATCTTTCTGCAATCATAATTATATACCAGCCCTTCTCCATTCAACCAGTCCTGTTCCAACCAGCCTAATTTCTCCCTGTGAGGACAGTCTGTCCAGATGCTCATCCAGTTACTTCTGACAGCCCGGTCAATAATACGATAAGTGGCATTAAAAAGTGGATTACTGCATTCAAAACTGCCGGTCTTCGCTGCTGAATTATAAATAAAATCGGATTGCAATTTATCTATGACAGGAAGATGACAAGGATTGGGGTCCCCCTTCATTACCGCTCCGTCTACCTGAATATACTGAAAGCCATAATAACTGAAATGAGGATGCCAGGTTTCAGTACCTTTACCTTTCAAGATGTAAGTATAGTAATAAGGTTTTCCTGTCTGTTTCTGAGTGACACGGCCATCGTTGCCTAAAGACTCACCAACCCATATTCTAACCACTTGCCCACGTCGTCCGCGAATAGAAAACTCAGGAAAGCCGGCAAGATTTTGTCCCATATCAAAAACACGATCTGATACTCTTCGGGCTATCCGGTAATGCTCCATAATACGAACTGGGAATGACAATTGCTCCCGCAGTTTTCCTTTCGGTGCAGGAAGGATATCAACCCGGTGTATGGAGAAATCTTTGAATGTAGCATCGTAGTCCTCTCCTCCATAAATACTGTTATAAATAACAGGACTTTTGCGCCATGTCCATGTACTGTCAGAAACGAAAGACTGCCGCTTGCCATTTTCATAAACAACATCTAATCTTGCCAGCAAGGTCAATGGGCCATAATTGGATTTCAGCTTATGGTATCTCAATCCCTCTTCATGATAGAATCCATTCCCCAGGAGTACATCAAGATGATGCTTTCCACTCTTCAACAACGGCAGGGAATAGATATTATAGTAAACAGTCTTACTGTAATCACTCCATGCTGGTGCCAGCATAACACCATATTCCATCTTTCTGCCATCGATATATAGTTCATATTGCCCCAGTCCACAGATATAGATCTTCAAACTCTTCACATTCTTCGAAACACTAAAGATCTTGGAAAGGATGACACTTCTCCCCGCCAGTGAATCATCCTTATTTTTTGTAGCACCAATCCATTGAGCCCTCCCAAAATTATCTTCTCCATAAACATACATACCCATGGAGATAAATAAAAACAAAATGAAGAGCGTATGCTTCATATAGCTATTATTTTATAGATCTACTATGATTCTGCCCAAAGTTTCGCGTTGACCAACCTTTTTGCCATCTACCCAAAGGCTCAATCCTCTGCCTGCATGATACCTTCCACCATCCTTATCCCAGACAATAGAAACACGATGTCCATGATAGAGGATATTGTCAAGACAAAAATAATTCCACTTTCCAGCAGGCAACAAAGGATTAACCTCTAGTTTATTATCCGCACGCGGACGAAGGCCACAAAGGCCAGTAATGATAAGATCATTAAAAGTACTGTGATTATAGTAACGGCTGCGCTCCTGATCACCTTTGAGCCAATAGCCTGTTGTTTCGTCAAGATATTCACCAATATAAGGCTTTCCCCTATGGCTCTGCGACTGTACATATTTTTCCAGTTGGTCATAGTAAATATCTTTCCAGGATGATTCTGAAGAAGAAGGAACAGCTTTATTATCTGTTCCTTTCATTACAGGAAATGCCGGAATATACTGATAGTTATTCAGGAAGTTTGCCAACGCTGTCAAAGTCTGACTGGTGGCAAAAGGCCATACGGCTCCATCCCATTCACAATTACCTACACCATGAGTCCTGAACAGAGGATGTCTACGCTCTGCCGTAGTCAGACCGTAGGGGGCATTGAAACCTTTTTCATCAGCTACCTGCAACCATGCCTGAGCGAATTTCTGATTATCATCAGGCAAATTAAAATACCAGGGAAGGAATCCTATTTCTTCTCTTACATCAGCAAATTTCTGTGTAGGATAGAGTACTTCAAAAAATCTGGCGGAATCATTCCACAGATGATCTTCCACCATAGCTTTCAGACTATCTGCTTTTTTATTATAAAGATCAGCAAGTACATGATCTTGTTCAAGAGCTGCAATATCAGCAATAGCCCGGTCATTGCCATACATATAACTATTGATGCTCGGGCGAGCATTCTTGGCATGGCGTCCGCCGCTGATTGTTTCCTCCATGGCATCACGGACATCATACTGCCAATAAAGAGGAACCTTTTCTCCGTCTTTGCCGGCAGGTAAAGAATTGGCATCCCATCTATGATTATCCCATTCCTTGTTTTCCCAAACCAAATCAGGTAAGAGAGTCTTCAAACTGTCCTTCCGTCCATCTACCATATATTTATCCCAAATACTTGAAGCCATCCAACTACTATAGAAATCCAGCTTTTTCATGGGCTTTCCATTATTGCCATGAAACCATGTATGGATAATATTATCCAGATAAATTGGATTACGAAGCCATCGGCTCTCATGAATATGATGTCCTACGGCTGAAGCTATAAGATTATATTTATCAGCATAACTTCTCCGGATCAGAAATTCTGTCATTGCATAGCCTACTGAAGTATTTTCTATGTGCTTGCGCAAGGTCCACCAGCGATAGTACCACATCTGTTCAAAACTCTTGTCCGGAGTATCAAAGAGAGGCACATTAGCTTTCATCCAGTTCCAGGCCTGAGCATTAGGGATTGCCTGCACGATATTCTCATCTTCCATATTATTGAACTCGTCAACATAATGTTTGTAATCATCAGCTTTAAGAAAAGCTGCGCCTTGATCGGCATCAGTACTGGAAGTTTTGAAATTGGCAATCTTATATACGGCAAGACTATCCGTTGCTCCCGCTCCGGGAAGAATACCATCCCAGTCCGCAGGAGTATCTACATCAGGGAAAGTACGCTCACTGCCAGTACGGAACATCACCCGCTCAAAACTATGTACAGGAGCATAAAACATACGCTTGCCAACTTCCTTACCATCCACATAAAAAGTTGCCATGCGGTTGGATACGCTCAAGCATACTTCTACATGATAAGTTCTACCTGCCTGATAATCTATAAGATGTCCATATCTGGCACCGCCCTTACCCCGCATCTCACCCTGAGCGGTAAGTTCTATGCGCGATGCGGAAATTCCATTCCTGTCCATAAATTCTATTTGCAGAAGACCATTATGATTTTGCTCTGCCTCAAGATCGAAACTTACGGTCAATTCCTTTGTTGCCGGTATCTTCCGGTCCAGACGGGCATAATCAAAGGGATCTTCATCACTTAGCGTGAGCCATTTTCCCTCAAGTCCTACCGGAGCCATCTTTGGGGAATAGATATTCCATTGGGTAAGGTCTGCAAGACTTCTATCCCTGGTAAAATCGTCATTAGCCTGCGCATGCGCTTCCGTCTCCACAGGTACAGGAATACGGCTCACCCATATATCTTCCTTGTTCATCGAATAAGCCACCCATAAATCACGGTCTTTGGGTTCGCCCATGCCTTCCTGTATTCCCCTGACATATTGAGGCCCGTAACTCTTGTAGTTACCACCATAACGCATCGGAGGAACTTCTCCATTGACAAGATTTAAAGTTGTATAATTAAGACCATCGGCAGAAAGCGATATAGCCAGCGGCCAGCGGTATTCAGAAGGATTATATACCGTAGCATAAGTACCGTCGGAAAGATGCTGCCCCCAGATTTTGGCATTACTATTAACAAAACCTTGTGCACGGTTAACAGGTTGCAGCCATGTTCTGCCGCCATCACTTGAAAGAGAAGTCAAGGCATTTTTCCATAAGGCTACAATCCTGCCATCAGGCAAGGTATAGTCATTATAAGCTTTATAATCCTTGGTCAGAGGGATAAGCGAATCATTACGATTGGCCTCCTCTACCCATCCCATCAACATTCTTGGATTGTGGAGAATCTCTTCACAAGCTTTCCGCATCGTCTTGTTTCCTTTGGTATAGTTGGGATAATCCGTATTCTGCGGACCAAAACCATGATTGTAATAAATAAAATAAACCGGGCCAAAACTACCGTCTTTTTTTATCTCACGTATTACCCTGCCAATTCCGTTACCGTCATTGTTGTGGTCTTTCTTGTTAAGACATACTCCATAGGTACCAAGAGCAAAAAGATGTCCTGACGTAGATACATAAAAACCCTGTCGCTGATGCATCACAGCTATGAGATGGTGTGCTTCACCCGGCACTCCTTCTTTTTTGAAGCCTTCAGGGACTTTGTATTCAGGAAAGAGGATAACCGGATTTGTCCAATGATATCCATCCTCTGATGTCTGAAGCAATGTATGTGAAGGCGGTACCTGCTCATCTTTCTCATCACTCAGATAGTGTACATAGAAGCGTCCGTTCCAATAAGCCATCATAGGCTGATGATTATAAGTCCAGCCTCCTCCATTGGCTGATGACGAATGTTCGCGGTTGGCTCGAAGAATCTGAATATTATGTACCCCTACGACAGGTGACAATCCGCCGTCATGACGATTAGGATCACTGAGTTCTGTGCCTGAATAATGCACCAGTTCCTGTGCTGTTATGTCCGACGGACACAACAGAAATGATGAGAACACGAATACTGCAAAATATACCTTTTTCATTTTAATAACCCTTTAACGATACGTTTTGATGCCATGAAAATAGTACCGTGCTTGTGGCCTTCAGGAATACTGGTCTTATCAGATATTTCCTTGAAATGTGTGAAATCCCTTGTAAAATAAGCGGCAAAATCATGTTTCCTATAGCGATCAGCATAGATGATATAACCATTTTTCACTTTAGCTACAGCCGGCCCCTCCACAAACTCTTCAGAAAAGGACTGCGATGCAGGACTCCATGGTCCCTGAGGACAAGTGGCGAAAGCTACCTTCAAGTTGCGGTTTGAACGAGTATTGTCCTTTAATACCATCACATATCTCTTTTCACCAAGTTTTACGATCATAGCATCAATACAGCTGAAACCTGGATCAAAGAGAAGTTTTGTCGGAGTAAAGTGAACAAAGTCACGTGTAGTAGTATAATAAAGTCGATGATTATTATCCTCTTCTTCCGTGCCCCTGTTAAATTTATGAGGTATACAGGAAGCCCAGAATATCATCATATCCTTATGACTTTCATCATAGAATAGTTCAGGCGCCCATACATTAACGGTAGCAGTATCCGACATTACTTCTATGAAATGCTCCTTGCTCCAATGTCTCAAATCTGTTGACGAGGCATAGCCGAAGCCACGGTCACCCCGCCAGCTGCTTGTCCACACAAGATGGTACATACCATCAGGGGTCTGTTGGATAGAAGGATCGCGAAGGACCTTCTGCTTTCCAACCTCCGGCCGGAGCCATATCCCGGGTATAGAATCCCAGTGCAAACCATCCTTACTGTAAAGATAGCGCAAGCCGTCTGTAGCCGGTTCGTGGAAACTACTGTAGACATAATATTCACTACTGCATGAAACAAGTGCCAGAAATATTGTCAGCACTGCTAATATTTTTTTCATCACTATTATTTTATTGTGTTATGAGGTGCCTGCGGACCGTTATTATCCCATATATTTCCTGGTCCCGTAGCATTTTTCAAATATTTCTCCGAAGGAGTCCAGTTATTACGCAGCGTGATATTACTGCTTCCTTCATCAGTATAAAGATAAAACCAGTGATCCGGATCGTGGACATACGAAGGATGGGCTATGTCAGATACCTGATTATATTCAATGACGGTACCCGGCTGGTTGCCGAGAGTATAAATACCGGCACAGTCATACATGTGCCGGGCATAATTGTAAATATGGTTATAAGCTACATAATTGTCATGCATACATACACTGTCACGGTTCCATCCCCATCCCAGACTAATACCGGTATAAGAAATATCATGAACATCATTATATTCAATATTAATGTTGCTTACATATCCGGCTGCTATTGCCACACATCCCCAGTCTTCATTAGCTATATTAGAAAATTGGTTATGGAGGACAGCCTGATGGCTGCAGACCACACGCACATCTCTCGGACAATAAGGCAGATGAGCCTCCTGTCCTTCTGGAGAGAAACTGCCGTCAACGAAACCATTCAAGGCAATATCCCTGAAGATGCAGTTAAAAGTCTTGCCATAATGGCAACCGGAGACATAGTCAAGTCCACTGCCTCCAAGATGTTCAAGACGACAATTAAGAAAATCGATACGGTCTGCATTGTCTACCTCTATGGCAGCCTCAGCCCGGCCCAACCAGCCTTGATTATCCAACTTATGATTATTCTGGCGGTCTATCTGTGGATGAAGTTTATAAGCTTCAGTGAGGTACATACCTGCCTGAAGTGGCACATGACCTTTATAACTAGGACGCATCCACGTAGTATAATTGAAATCAATAGAATCAAAACATATATTGCTTACTTTCCTGTCAAGCACACCCGTTATCTTTACAAGAGTTTCCAAAACAGGAACCTCAACATCAGCGGTACTCATATCCTCACCCTTTCGAGGCATATAATAAAGTTTCCCGGTACGGATATTATGATACAATTCGCCGGGCTTATCCAGAAGGGAAAGGGAATTGACAAAAAAGAAAGGCGAATCATGCCGGCTATGATACATCGGGGACGGCCATGGATGAGAGAATTGCAACCGCGCTTCAGGATTATGGAAGATGACAGCAGCAGAATCACCTTCTACTCTGATATCTTTAACACGAAGAATTCCAATCTCCCACATCTGATGCAGAACCAGTTCAAGTCCTTCATAACGGTTATCTTGCAAATTCAACTTACTGTTTTCTTTCTTTTCCTTCATCACCTGCATTACGGCGCGCTTTGGCACCCAGAGAATACGGTTTTTCTTGTCATAGTTAAGTATGCTTGGCATCTTGTCCCAATCAGACACACTCCGTGCACGGACTGCCTTTCGGCCGTTCACCCATATCTGCCTGAAATCAAAGGGTCTTCCATTGAAGTCAGGCACATCAGCTTCATAGCAGCGTCCTGTTTTTTTCCAGCCTTTGACTTGTACAGAACCGGTCAGATGAGTATCCCCAGAACCGACAAGCTGCAGTCCTGAATCTTCCGGACGCAGACAAAGAGGCTCATAAAGGCGATAAATACCGGACGTAAGACGGATTTCCGCATACTTTCCATGCAACCGATGGTATTCTCTTGCTGCAACGACTGCATTGGCAAGAGCTTCCCCATCGGCTTCAGGACTTACATAGATTATCGTATCTGCTGCATAAAGTGAAGCGGAGACGAGTCCTAATAACATTATCAATAACCTTTTCTTCATTTCATCTCTTCAAATTCATCCATACCGTCATGTCCTGGTTTCCGCGGTTTCCCCATGCATAATAAGGTATCAGACGAATTTTTACTTTTTTTGTTGCAGGTGTAAGTTTCCGATAGAGTTCATCTCTGCCCCATACCGAATCTTCTGCAAGTTCTGCCTCACCTTCAAGAGCGGTCATTTCAGCACCGTCTATTTCCATTTTTACTGGTTTTAAGTCAATATCAGCAGGGATCACTACATTATTGATATTTGCTCTCCCCTCGATGTCACAGCTTTCGAGACAATATACCAGCGGTCCCCTTTTCACTGCCACCTGGTTTTTATCTTCTTCAACCAAAGGATTAGCTTCGATCAATTGTACCTTCATAGGAAAATCGACCGTAATTGTCTTATCCCGTGGAAGATCAAAGACCTTATAACCTTCGATATTGGGATAAGCTCCGTCCTTCAGACTGTCAGCCTCTGCCCACGCCGGTATACGGATAAGGATCTGTTTAAGCCCTTTCGCCTTATGAATTTTCAAAGTAATACGGCCATCGAAAGGATAATCTGTAATTTCATCTATGTCAAGGTTTTTAGTCTTCAGATGATTATTGCCAAAAACATTAACATAGAGTTTATTGTTATCCTTGCTTACCGTATAGGCATATTCCTGGGCTTCAGCCAATGTACGCAAAGTATTCGGCGGGCAACAGAAGCAGGAGATATAACGCTGTCTCTCTTTAGGCCAGCGCATAACATAAGGGAAAGTACTATTTTTGCGTAATGCCTGGGTATAAAAATATTTCGTTCCATCAAGACTGATTCCCGGCAAAATGCCATTATAGAGTTCATTCTCCACCATATCTGCATACTTGCTGTCTGCGGTCGTTTCAAGCATACGCCAAGAGAAAAGCAGTTGTCCCACCTGTGCACAAGTCTCGTTATGGCTGGTTTCATTAGGCAGCTGGAACTTTCTGCCATAAGCCTGATGGACCTGTTGTATCAGTGACTGATCATAAGAAGTGCCGTCTGGAGACACACCGTCATAGAGAGCGCCACAACCTCCTGTTATATAGATCTTATGTAAAGCGATATCATTCCATATACTCTGTAAATTCTTCATCAACTGCCGTTCCCCGGTTTCAGCATAGAGGTCAGCGACACCGGCGTAGAGGTAATTGGCTCTTACCGCATGTCCTGTTGCTTCGTACTGCTGTCGGAAAGGAATACGGTCCTGATTATGGTCCTCTCCGTTCTTTACGGAATCCCGGATATCAATCAGCTCCTCTGCCAATTGCAGGTAACGTCTGTCACCTGTCATACGGTACATTTCGCTGGCAGCCATATAATGTGAAGGGCAAATAGCATTTCTGGCCAGTTCATCACGATGATTCTTCAAGAAATTATAAAGGAAATCAGCAGCCTTACAAGCACACTTAAAGAGCGTATTCTTACCTGTAGCGCGCTTATGTATGATTCCTGCGGTCATAAGATGACCAAGATTATAGGTTTCAAAATTCAACCGGCTGGCAAAAGCATTCTTCTGATCCTTGCCAATGTCAATGCCAACCACCGTATTATCCTTGTTATGGGAATCAATGCCCTTATTAAGTTCCTCAATAATGACAGGGGTGTGGATATAGCCGTCCGCACGCTGGGCACGGGCGATCACGCCAATCACCTTGTCCATGAGCTGATCCAGTTTTTTATCTTTGGTGACAGCATAGACAGCAGCACAAGCCTCCAGCCACTTATAGAAATCGCCGTCATGAAAAGGAGGCCCCTTATGTTCCCCTTTCATATCACCGGCCGCAATTTCAAAATTACGGAACCCGTGAGATATATCCGGTGAATTCCAAGTATTCCACATATCCCAGATAGAAGTGGAGCTCAGCACACCAAATCTTTCATTCCAGAAACCGCCGGTCCATTTCACGGCCCCCATAGGCGTATTGCACATCACAGCCATCGAGCTGTGACTCATATCTACAAGTCCATTGGACTGAGCGGCAAGTCTCGAAGAGAGACCCAAAAAGAAAAGTATTGTAAAGAGTTTCCACTTTTTCATCTTTATGACTTTATAAAAAAAAGACGAAAAGAGCCGTTAAATATAATCAAAACAAAAAAGGATTATACGAAATAACCAGATACTCAGATTAGAATTCACAGAATTGCCTTTTTGGCTCTGTAAATTTAAAGATTGTACAATAGCAAAAGTTTATGACACATCAGCTATAATGATTTTTAAAAAATAGATATAACTTTGCCTTCAATGACAAAGTCGTCAATTTTATAAAAAAAGACACCGAAAATAATTCTTTTACTTATGATATTACACAAATTAATTTTAGTAATTTCTCTCAGTATTTGTTTAACTGCTCATACTGTAGCACAAGTCACGACACCACTACCCTACTTGCATGTAGACGGCCGTAACATCGTTGACCAACATGGTGACAAAGTTGTACTTCACGGAGTCATGGACACCCCTAACCCCTATTTTAACGGATACCGATGGGGATATCAAGCTAATGATGACAACATTAATTCTTGTATCAGCTATTTCGACAAACTTTTTTCAGGGCTAACCGACAGCAGCCAGGGAGCTTATTGCAATGTATTTCGTCTGCACCTTGACCCGTGCTGGACAAATGACCCCAGCAAGCAGCAAATAGGTGCCAGTGGAGAGCAGAATATCTCTCAATTCAGTACCGAGCGACTGAAAAAATATATGAATCTCCTATACTGGCCATTGATGAAAAAAGCAATGGACCATGGGCTCTATGTTGTCGTCCGCCCTCCCGGTGTCTGTCCTGGTTCTATTCAAGTAGGTGATGATTACTATAATTACCTGATGACCGTATGGGACATTGTCTCCCAAAATCCGGATATCCAGAAATATGCCGGACAAATATCCCTGGAACTTGCCAATGAACCTGTCACCGTAAAAGATGCCAACGGGAATAATGTTCCCAATGCGCTGCACGACTTTTTCCAGCCTATCGTCAATAAAATACGCCAAAACGGATTCAATGGTATTATATGGATACCTGGCAGCAGCTGGCAAGGTAATTATACCGGTTATACAGCATATCCAATCAAAGACAACAACCTTGGATATGCTGTACATGACTATCCCGGGTGGTATGACACAAGTGATGAAAAATATGATTCATCCAACTGTATTCGTCAATTCAAAAATCTCGTTCCTGTTGTTGAAAGTAATCCTGTCATTATCACAGAAGTAGATTGGAGTCCACAGGTTGCGAACTACAGTCCTGATGACCCTAAGACATATCATCTGAACGAGCATGGTGACAAGATACCCAACAACTACGGTACATGGGCAACAGCCACAACTTCCAAGTGGGGAAATACATACAAAAAAATGATGGATTATTATGGTAACATCTCTATGACTCTCTCCGGTACAGGCTGTTATCTTGACATTGACACCTTATTAGAAAAAAACAAAGTCATTCCGGCTTTCAAAGGCATCACTGAAGCTTGTGGGGAAACTTGCATGCAATGGTACCGCGATTACGCAAAAAGAAACAAACCCTACCCGGACAATTATGTATTTTCCGCAGAAGAGAACAAATTAGATTCGATAGTTTGGCAGGCCGGTGACCAAACAATGCTGGTAGCCAGTGCTGTATCTTTTCCTATATGCTATTACTATACCGACGGCCGCGCTAAAGAAATCACTTCTGCCATTAAATACAATGTCAATACTCCTGGTATTGTAAATATTGATAATGGACTAATCAAGACGGTAGGAGAAGGAACCGCAAATATCACAGCCAACTATACAGATGAATCCGGTAAATATTTCTATAAAGAATTTAAGATCTATTCCCGTTTCTTCTTGTTCAACAGTAAGTTTATTGATTGTAACATCTTTTCCAACGGAACCTATGATGAGCAAAGCAGAACTTTTCATCCTGGGCAATGGGGACAGATGGGCTGGCATTTCAATTATGGTGCAGACTTTTCTAAATACCATTATTTAGTGTTAAGACTCAAGCAACCACAAAACTGTTCCGGTATGCTTATGATTTTCCCTCAAAATTCCATTCAAGGTGACAGCTATGATATAGCAATGGGAAACAACACAACCCTTCCCGTTGACCTCACTACTGCCACGACAACAAACGGGAAGAAACTCAATGAAGTCCCTGTTTATATCGTTTCCTTATGGAGTAATGGTTCAGGCGACATTGACGTATCTGATATGTACCTTACAAATAATACAGACTATTCACCTTCAACTGATATTGTCAATATCAAGAAGGGGCTCTCTCTTCATACAGATTATACAGATGTCTATAATATTTTTGGTATCCGCGTACGCAACCATGTCAGCTTAAATTCACCAACTGTAGGTTTGCCAAAAGGAATCTATATCATCAATGGGAAAAAACTTTCTGTGAGATAAAAATCATAGTAAAATGTTAAGCCTCATTTCTTTTTGAAATGAGGCTTAACATTTTATAGGGATAAAAAACTATAATAGAATTTCTTCAACTCTTTCTATAAGACGGAGTTTGCCAACGGAGCAGCCTGAGTATAAGTTCTTCCGGCTAGTTCCTTGTCCAGCATATAAAGACCAAAACCATTATCTTTAATCATATCCAGTTTATCGATAATATCCCGTGCATTATCTTCTTCTTCCACTTGCTCGTCAATGAACCACTGCAACAGACTTTCTGTCGCGTAGTCATTTTTAGCCTTGGCCAAAGATACCAGATTATTGATTCTCGCCGTAATATCCTGCTCATGCTTTAAAGTACTCTCAAAGATATCATGTACAGATTTCCATTCTTTGGGAACAGTATCCAGCCCTTCCAGTTCTACTCTGCCATCACGACGGATAATATAATTGAACAAGACTTTAGCATGATCCTGTTCTTCCTTAAACTGGACTTCAAACCAACTTCCCATACCTGTCAGACGAATGGAATGACAATAAGCAGCCATGGATAAATATAAATAAGCTGACCACATCTCGACATTGACTTGTTCATTCAGAGCTTTTTCAATTTCTTTATTCAACATAAACATCCTCCTGTTTTTATTTATATTATTGTTATTAACAATCTTGAAATTGACCGTCATCGCATCTGACAACTTATACCGTCGCCCGAATAGGATCACTTTCCTCAAAGATAGATATAAAAAATAAAAAAAGAAAGATCACAATTAAAAATATTACAGATTTAGATGTTTTTAACTGTTTTTCGATTTCAAATAAAATAATAATTCCTTTCTTACAAGTTGAAATTTTCATACATACTCAATTCAGAAAGGCCTGCTCGAATCTTCACCCGGTCTTTCATATAAAGATATGCAAAAGAAGCCAGTCCGATGATACCTATAACAAGAAGGAATGGAGCAAAAATCATTTCACTCTTATCATCCGGGAATATGATGAGATAAATGGCATCTATGACAATCAACAATATCATGACAGACGAAACGATCACAGCCTTGACAGGTACTTTGCGCATTCGCCCTATGGCTTCCTTACGGGTAATATAACTTGCATCTCTGAAAACATCAGTATAAAAACAACGTGAATAGCTGGAAAAGCCTTCCATTGTTCTGTTCTCCCAGTAGCTGTGGGAATATTCTATCCGCATCAGAAGAGACGAAGCTTTGCATATCTTCTCAAGAATTTCATGCGATAAATTGTAAGTGACATATTCCTCAAAAGACTCTATTTCCCCCTCTTCAGCAACATTCTTTCTGATCCTTTTCGGCCGCAAGGTATAATGCTGCTCACGATTAATAAGGATCAGCAATACGCCATTTCGGAAAGAGGTACCATCCTTGAACGCTTCTTTTAAGTCTAAATAAAAAATATTTTTCTCCAGAGTGTGGACACATCTATATTTAAATTTTAACTTATCAGAAAACTCATAAGATTTTTCCATTTCCAGTGTCGTAGTCTTCCGCTCTGAATTATTTGTAACTTTACAGAATGCAGCCATGATATTCAATTTTATGTTTGTGTCTACAAATGTATGAATTAAATAGCATAAAACAAAATAATAGTTGTTAAATCAAACTTATTTGCTTCATTTTGTAAAGTTCGATTAACGCCGGACTAACTTATCTGTTATCTCATTATTCGTTTCTTACCAAATATATACGATAAATGAAAATAGTCCATAACACGACCTATGCCCAAACTCCCGGCAAGACTTAATATTATTGTTATTACGGCATGTAATATTCCTGTTTTATCAAAGGTAAATATTGGAAGCATAAACTTTGCCATCATCGTAAATATAGGGTGGAACATATATATTGGAAAAGTGTTACGCCCTATATAGTTCATAACAGTTAGAGGATCTCCGTTGAAATAATTAAACAGTTTTGATATAAAAGAAAATAAACAAACCACACATACTAAGACAGATACTGTTCCCCAGTCTTGAAAGTTTTTATTCGTAATCAATAAAGCAAAAGGTAGAATCGGCCAAAAACTACTCCTGTATATTTTTGTAAAATCTTTAATATAGATTCGCACCCCGGCTCCTAAGAAATAGTAAAAGGCATTCCTTATACTGAGAAAAGGTGTAAACTGTGCTACAATCAACAACAAGAATGCAAATATAGAAAATTTAGCTGTGTCACTTAATCCTTTAAATACATGAAATGAGAAATAATAGATGATAGCACATACTATCATCGCATGAAAAAACCAGTAGGGACCTATTGAAGTGATAAAGAGTACTCGGCATACCGTCGGAATATCGAAACTTTTAATGCCACCTCTTACCGGTAAATATAAGGAAAGGATCATAAAGCCTAGCACCATAATGACATAGGGCAGGAATATTCGTAAAACATAAAGAGCAAAATCTTTAAGAGACTTATTAATGTTAACAAGATATCCTGTTATAAGTAAAAAAGCAGGCATCAAAAAAGCTAATATGGAACTTTTAACACTCGGGTATAAATTCCCGAAATTTACAATATGAATAAGTATAACGAGCATAATGAGGATTGCTCGCATGAAATCAATTATTTCATAATGTTTTTTTATCATAACTCTACTAAGATTTCTCCAATGGTGTCAGGCTAATGCTATAGAAGTAAAAGAGAGCAAAAGAAAAGCCCCTTG
>RRZU012602292.1_pt1 | contig 26343 bp, 21 predicted proteins | sample 2165561 | NCBI WGS metagenome assembly RRZU01 (sample SAMN10456909, study PRJNA506462) | wastewater metagenome | isolation source: wastewater sludge | place: USA: Moscow, Idaho | reverse complement strand
CTCCGAGCGTCCGCACGAGGAAATCCCGGAGGCGAGCGTCCATCCGGTCGCGATGGCGATGCAGCGACGCGAAGACGTCCGCATTCAGCCGCCGCGCTCCCAGCAGGAACAACAACAGCAAACGGCAGCCGAGGGGGGCGCGACATGCTGAGCCGCATCGCGGAGTCGCTGTACTGGATCGGGCGCTATGTGGAGCGCGCCGAAGACACGTCCCGTCTCTTGGAGGTGTACCTCCAGTTGCTCGTGGAGGATCCGTCGGTCGACACCCGTCTCTCGACGGTGACCCTGTTCGCCGTGTTGGGCATGGAGCCTCCCGCCGGGCCGGTGAGTTCCCAGGAGGTGCTGCGCACCATCCAAAACCATCCGACGGCAGCCTGCTCGATCCTCGCCTCGCTCGGGGGCGGACGCGAGTCCGCGCGCCGGGCCCGCGAGACCGTCCCCCCGGAAATGTGGGAGAGCCTCAACACCACCTGGAACAGCGTCCGCACCGACGAGTTGCGGCGTCGGCGTCCGTTGGCGGCGTTGGCGTTCGTCCGGGATCGGTGCGTCCTGATCTCAGGGATCGCGGACACGACGATGAGCCACGATGAGGGCTGGCAGTTCCTTCAACTGGGACGCCAACTCGAACGAGTCGACATGATGGCCCGGCTGTTGCTGTGGGTGTCCGCGAACCGGCGCTCCATGAGCGCCTGGAACAACGCGTTGCGCGCCAGCGGCGCCCTCCACGCCTACCGTCGCACCCACGGTGCGGCGACGCTCGGCCACGACGCCGCCGAGTTCCTGCTCTTGGATCGGCTGTTCCCCCGCTCAGTGGTCCACTCGCTGAGCAGGGCCGAGGAGGCGCTGGCGGAGTTGGAGCCCGGATCACGGCGCAGCGGTTTCCCCAGCGAAGGGTTGCGGCTGCTGGGGCGTGCCCGAGCCGAGTTGGAGTATCAAAGCCTGTCGGAGGTTCTCACCGACCTTCCTGATCGGTTGAGGCAGTTGCAGCAGGTGTGTGTCGACGTCGATGCGGCGATCGCGCACCGGTACTTCGTCGGGTCGCTGGCCCCGGTGTGGAGCGGGGGTGCGGCATGACGGCGACGACGCTGCGGGTCGTCCATTCGACCGGCTATCGCTACGACGGGGGTGCAACATCCTCGTTCAACGAGGTGCGCATGACCCCCCTGTCGGACGGCAACCAAGTCGTGTTGCACACCCGGCTGGATGTGAGCCCGACCGCCTGGACGCACGCCTACACCGACTATTGGGGTACGGCCGTCACCAGCTTTGAGGTGCACGAACTGCACGACCATCTGCGGGTGGTGTCGACCAGCACGGTAGACGTCAACCGCTCCACCGACACTGACCGGTCGGCGTCCTGGGAGACCCTCCGGTCACCACAGGTGCTCAGTGACTTCGCCGAGTTCCTGGAATGCCGCCCCCTGGTGGCCCCTCACCCGGATCTGGCCGCGTCAATCACGGAGGCGTCCGCCCGAGCCGCCACACCGGAGGCGCTGGTGGCGTCCGCGCGGGAGTTGATCGCCGAACGCATCTCGTATGTTCCGGGTGTGACGAGCGTGTCCACGACAGCGCAGGAGGTGTGGAGCAAGGGGGCGGGCGTCTGCCAGGACCTCTCCCACCTCACCATCGGGGCGCTCCGCGTCGCGGGCGTACCCGCACGGTACGTGTCGGGCTACTTGATGGCCGACAACGGCCACGAACTCGATGAGCCCACCACCGGGCAGTCGCACGCGTGGATCGAGTACTGGGCCGGAAGCTGGGTGCCGCTCGACCCGACGAACTCGGGCATGGTCGGCAACGATCACGTGGTGGTGGGACGCGGCCGCGACTACTCCGATGTCCCGCCGATGCGCGGCATCTTCACCGGCGGTCCCGCCGAGGACATGTATGTCGAGGTTTCCATCACGCGGATGCGCTAGCCGTCCGACGGTGAGCCGGGTTGTGGCGAGCGGGGTTCGGTTCGGTCTTCTAGTCTGAGCGCATGGCGATTTCACGGGACGTGCTCATCGAGATTCTGGCGAAGGCCGACCCGGTCGGGCTGATCGCCACGGGCGCACCCCGGGACGAGTACAGCGCCGAGGCCGACGAGATCCTCGCGCTGCGCGGCGTTCCGCAACTCACCGAGATCACCGGGGTGTTCGCGGTGAGCTTCAGCGATCCGGGCGCCTGCCCCCGCGAGACGGCGCGCTGGATCGTCGAGGAGATGCAACGGCTCGATCCGGCCACCTAAACCCAGGCGGAGGGGCCGACGGCGGTCGCGTGTGCCAGATCAGCCGGATTGCGTTAGGCCAGCCGTGTGTACAGGTCGGTGCGCAGCGTGGCAGGGTCGGCGTCCGGGGACGGTTCGGTGACGTAGACCTCCCAGAACGGGAACGCGGGCTCGCGACCATCGGCGATCACGGACGCCATCAGCCCGCCCCACGCCTCCCCCAGCGCGTCGTAGGCGCCCACATGGGAGACCGTCGCGACGTCACCGCCGGGCAGAACTGACGGCTCGATCCGGACGCCGTCAACGTCGATCGGCTCGGGCAACACCCGGTCGACGGGGACGCCGATCTCGAAGTCGCCGGTCGCGGTCGGTATCCGGTGGTGCAGGGAGAAGGCAGGGCCCACCGGCGTGATCCCTGCGGCGGCCAAGGCCGGGAAGAGCGCCGAGAACCCCCGGTCGAACAGCGTCGACATCTCGTCCAGCGGGTAGTCAACGACCGAAACGACGGCTGTGGGCACCTCGGGGACCTGCACGACCACCATCGCGGGCCGCGGTTCGGGGTGGAGAAGGTACAACTCTGACATCGACACTCCTGGGGCTCGCTGTTCGGGAAACCTGCCACCTCAGGCTACCTGCGCGCCTCAGCGGTAGCCACGGCACGGGATGGCGCCCTCCACCCCAACTTCTAGCCTGGACTTCATGAGCTTGCCCCCCTTGGCCCACCGCAGTGTGGCCACGTCACCCATCCGGGCACCCAGAGGAGCGTTCCCCGCACTCACCTCGCCTCGTTCCGTGGAGGCGTGCACGCGATGAAGGCACGCACCAGCATCATCATCGAAACCCTGCTTCAACTCAGCCTCACCCTGTCGGGCCTCTACGTGGTGCTCATGTCTGGTCCCGCGGGATCGTTGGTGTGGTGCCTCATTGCTGCGACGTACGTGATATTCCGGCTCGTCCGGCTCCGCGTCCCCGGCAGGGACCGGACCCCCACGGCCCGCAGCATCCGCACACGGCTCGCGTTCGCCCTGCTCGCCAGCGCCGTCGGTCTCACAGGCGCCCTCAATGCCGTCATCACCCCCGCTGACTACGGATTCGACGAAGTCGCCGTCCCGATGATCCTGCTCGCCTGGGCGGTGCTCCACTTCGGCTACTCCGACGTGTACCGCGACGAGGCAGCGATGGCGCTAGCCCGCGGCGAGACCCCTGCCATCGAGTTCGCCGGGGACGCCACCCCCGAGCCGTCCGACTACGTGTATTTCGCCTTCACCCTCGGCATCTCGTTCGCGACCAGCGACTCCAGCGTCATCACCCCGCACATGCGCCGCATCGCCACCTGGCACGGAGTGCTGAGCTTCCTGTACAACACGGCCATCGTCGGCGTCGCGATCAACCTGATCACCAGCTACTCCTGAGCATTTCAGTGAACGGACGCACGAAAAAGCCGGTTCGACCTGGTGAATGTTCCTAGTCAAACCGGCATTATGATCGGTGGGCCTAACTGGACTTGAATTAGTGAATTGACCAATCGACCCCCACTCGGTCAAACCGTGACAGAGCGGGCTAATTGACCCTTGACTAGGCATTCCGCTACAGCAGTACGCTTGTCCCGAGAAATGACTGAGCGTGCCGAAGGGGCCGATTTGACCACACAAAGTTCCCCACAAGTTCCCCGCGGGGAACTCTCTGGACGATTGGCGGCTCGACGGCGGGAGACCAAGCCGGAGCACCGAAGCTTCGGCACCATCATAGAGACCAGAGGTCGGTTCAAGGTCCGCTACACCGGCCCGGACCGCAAGCTGCACCGCGCCGGCATGACGTTCACCACCAGGGAGCGAGCCCAAGGCTGGCTCGCCGGCGAGCTGAAGCTCATCGAGTTTGGCGAGTGGACTCCCCCGGCCGAACGCCGGCGCCAGACCGAGGTGCTGGCCACCACCTTCGACGAGTTCGCCCGCGAGTGGATCGAGAACCGTCTCGTGAAGGGACGCCCACTCAAGGACCGCACCCGGGAGCACTACCTCGACATCCACGAACGCTGGTTCACGCCCCTGCACGAGCGAACCCTCACGTCCATCACTCACGCCGACATCGAACGCTGGTATCGCACGCTCCCCGACACCCCGACCATGCGCTCACACGCCTACTCTCTGCTCAAGTCGATCTTCCGCACCGCAGTCGCCCGTCGCCTGGTCAAGGAATCCCCCGTCGCCGTTGAGGGCGCCACCGCCCGCGCCAGGCCCAAGGACATCGCCCTGCTCACCGTCGCCCAGGTACAAGCGCTCGCCGACGCGATGCCTCCCCGCCACCGGCTGCTGGTACTGCTCGCCGCCTGGTGCGGGCTCCGCTTCGGTGAACTCACCGCCCTCCGACGGCGCGACATCGACCTCATCGAGGGCACCATCACCGTCGAGCAAGCCGCCGTCACCGTCGGCGGCCAACGGGTCATCACGACCCCCAAGTCAGCGGCCGGACGCCGCACCATCTATCTGCCCACCCACCTCACCGAGGACGCCCGCCACCACTTGGCAGCGTTCACTGCCACGGACGCCGAAGCTCTCGTCTTCCCCGGCAACGACGACCAGCCCCTCACTCCGGGACAGGTCTACGGACACGCCCCCCGGTTCGACAAGAAGACCCGTAGGCAGACACACCCCGGCAACGGGTTCTACCGCGCCCGCCACCAGATCGGGCGCCCCGACTTCCGGTTCCACGACCTTCGCCACTTCGCCGCCACCATGGCCGCCATCTCCGGGGCCACCACCAAGGAACTCATGCAGTTCGCCGGCCACAGCGACATCCACGTCGCCATGCGCTATCAAGAGGCCGTCAACGACCGCAAGAAGGACCTCGCCAAGCGCATGGCCGCCCTCGCCAGAATGCCCGCCGTGGCTGAACAGGGCGCTGCCCCGGACGCCACACAATGAACGGCGTCCGGGGCAGACAACAGAAGGGAGCCGCTACCAGCCGCGGCACTCGTCGGCGGGAACGATCAACGCCTCCACGTCGGACGCCTTGAGCCGCAGCACCTTGCCACCGACCACGTAGCATGGCAGCTTCCCCGCCTGGGTGAGGCGCTTCAGCGAGCGCACCGACAGCGTGCACAACTCCGATGCCTCCGGGTAAGACAACCACTTCGGCTGCCGGTCCTGGTCCGTGCTCGTCGACTTCTTCGTCCTGCGGATCGTCTGGGCGGTCATGGGGCCTCCTCGGGTGTGTATGGACGCTCTCGGCGCGCCCTCACTATCCAGAAGTGACGCAGAGTGCCTTCCGCGGACAGGGACCCGCGATTTCCTCGCCGGGCGCCTCTTGCAGGCACTCCCGGACGCAGCGGCCACCACCGCACCACGCTGGTTAGGATGAAAGGGACTGGACAAGGGGGTGGCGTGGTCGCAGCGATTAGTGCTGGAGGAGCGTCCAGCGCAAGTCAGTGGGCCGTCCACGCGCCCTGCGACCGATTCCGCGGAACCGACCCGATGATCACCGGGCGCTCGCGCCGAGCCTTGGCCGCCGAGCTGAACCACCCGGACACCTCCGCCGGGATCCCGGACGCTCGCTGGATGCGCGCGATGGTCTTCGAGCGCCTTTGCCACGACCCCGCCTTCGCCGGCGAGGTTGCGGCGCGCGCAACCGGCTGGTCCGGCTTCCCGCGACCCACGGCTGTGGTCCGCATCGACTGCGGAGTGTCGCCATCGCTCACAGGGGACGAGCTCATTTCGGCTGTTGATCGCGCCTATGACGGTACCGCGACGTTGCTCTACAAGCTGGCCGTGCCCTACCCGGGTTTCGCGGCCGGCTCTGCGACCAACGTCCTCCCCGACTTGGCGGTCGTCGCCCAGGGCCCCAAAGGTCCCACGCTGGTGGTGGGGGACGTCAAGGACTACGAGCGCGTCCGGTCGCGCATCGACGACGGACGCCTCCTCCGGGGATTCCTCCAAGTCGCCATGGGTGCGTTCGCGCTTCAGCGCTGGGACGGACTGCCCTCGCAATTGGCGGTGAGCACGCACGGGTTCCTCGCGGTACCCCGCAGCGCGTTCCTGCAGCCCACGGTCGAGGTCGAGGACCTGCACGACCACTTGGCCGAGGTCGAGTCCCAGTGGCGGTCCCGGTTGGACGCCGTAACCGCCGGCCTCCCAGCAACCTCCTTGGACGCCTATGTGACCCACCTGCGGCCGGCTTTCGACCCAGGCGGATGTCGATCATGCTCGCTGTTCAGCCACTGCCGGCACGAGCTCCGCAGCTCGTCTGCGCCTGAAGCGCTCCTCATCGAGATCGGCGTCCCCGAGAACGAACGTCCCTCGATACTCCCCGAACTCACCGGGGACGCGCCCCTCCTCACTGCCCGCCCCTCCACCGCTTCACGGCTCAGGGCGACCCTGACGGGGACGGTGGGCACCACAGGCCAGCTCCGCATCGACTCGGTTGGACGCCCGGGCGTGGTCAACGTTGTCGTGGCCAAGAGCGACGCCGCAGCGCTGGGCTTCCACGGCCTTGGCGTAAGTCGGGAAACAGCCGACGGACCCACTTCGTGGAAGTTCCACGTGTTCGACGACCCGCAAGCGGATTCGACGCGCCGTCGGGTGATGGCGGTCATCGGCAAGGAACTCGAGCTGGCGATGGCGCAGAACGAGAAGACGACTCCTGGCAATCCCGACCCCGTCCACCTTGTCGTACCGGACACCGCCACCGCCGACTTGCTGGCCAGCACAGCTGACCACCTTGCCGGCGTGGAGCTGAGCCGGTTGCGGTGGAAGCGCGACCAAGACATGGGGCGTCCGCTCCTCACCTACAACGGCGAGCCCGCCACCATGCCTGCCGCGTTGGAAGGTGCACGCCGAACGGCGGTGTCCTTCCTGCTCGAGCACGACCGAGCGCGCATGCTGTCGGTGCGCCACCCGGTGATCGACCTGACCGCCGTGATGGCGCGCCACTTCGTGCCCGGCGGCCCTGCCTTCGACGCCAGCCGCCTCGACTATCTCGTCCACTGGGCCACCGCCGAGGAGCCCGTTGATCACCGGGTCGTGTCCGACGACGTCGAAGCCAGCGCGCACACCCCGGGCGCGCGCCTGTCGAACCAGACCTCGAACGCGATCAACGAGGCGCTCCGCACCCTCCGCCACACCGGGGAGAGGAACGCCTATGAGACCCGCGTCCGTGAGGAACTGGCGTTCAAGGCGGAAACCCTCGATCAAGCCGTCGACGCCCTGGACTCGCTGCCCGACTCCAAACTCCAGCCCGCCTACCGGAGCCTCGAAGGGGACGCCCAGACCATCTGGCGCCGCAGAATGCGTCTGCGCGCCTCAGATCTCGTGCGGTTTGGCAGAACGTACCCCTACTGGCGCAACCTCCTCGTGGACGTAATCCAGTCCGACGACCGGTGCGCCACCCAGCTCGCGGTTCTCGCCAACCCCGAGCGAGCAGCAGAGAAGGCCACGGACGCCGGAGACCGCGACCTGTTCTGGGCGACGGTGGTGTCGACGAACCCGCTCACGATCGACGTCGCGTCACGTCGCGTGGGCGGCGGCGATCGGGTCGTTCTCCTGACGCACGATGGCACTCCGTGGCTCGAGTCCGACGGCGTCACGGTGCGCCCGATGGGTAGCGCGATCAAGCTGCTCGGCTACTGCCTGGGGCCCTTGCTGGCGCCGCCCGACTCAGCGGACGCCGACAGACGAGGCCGGTTCGTGTGGGAGCCACACATCGTCCCCCCGCTGTCCGTGGGCGACCGAGTCGTGCTCGCCCGCCTGGACTGGTTCAGCGCACTGGCGCGCAAATCGGAGTTCAACGTCGACCGCCCGCGCAGGGACGAGCAGGCCTCCCCCAAGCCCACCTGCGACGAGTCTTCTTACGCCAGCGACGCCGAAGCCCACCGCTGGTGCTGCAAGCCCCACGAACTCATCGAGGCGGAGTTCGCCGACGACATCGCGTTGCGGCGCGCGCGCCGTGAACTGAACCCCGAGGTGTGGCCCCCCGTGCGCGATCTCGACGGGTTCGAGGTCGCGCCGGTCGGCAAACCCACCTCGTCGACTGTCCAAGTCCCGGACTCCGTGGCGCCGGAGGGGGTGACGCTCGATGACTTGGAGTGACGTCACCTTCACCTCGCCGCCCTCGGCCACGGGCAAGTGGCACGCGGACGCAGCAGCCGGAAACGCGGCAGTGACGCAGGATGCGCAGCACGCCCTGCTCACGGCCTTGAACTCGGACCCTAACGGCCCAGGCACCACTCACCTGCTCTTGAAGGCGGCCGCCGGCGCGGGCAAGTCGTACGCCCTCAAGCGGCTCATCGTGGCTGCCGCCAGCACCGCCGGCAGCCGCCGTATCGGCGTGACCGCCTTCACGAACAACCAAGTGCTCCCCTTGGGCACTGGCCTGGCAGCGCAACTGCCCCGATCACGCGTGTGCCTCCATCTCTCCCAGAACTTCGCCGGCACCGTTTCCCCAACGACACTGGCCAGCGTCACCTTCAGCACCACGGCGACCGCCATTCCCTCGACGGCCGACATCGTGGTGGCCACCGCGTCCAAGCTCAAGGCACCGGGCGAGGCGAACCGCCTGAAGAACCACTTGGGTGAGACATCATCCGGGCACCTCTTCGACGTGTTGTTCGTCGACGAGGCATGGCAGCTCCCGCACCATCTGTTCGACTCTCTCACCGGTCTGGCCCCCCTGATCGTCGGCGTGGGGGACGTCGGCCAGCTGCCTCCGCTGGAGATCGGCGCCAATCCCTGGCGCGGCGACGAACGCCACAACCCCTACCGCGCGTGGCCCACAGCCTTCACCGGACGCCCGACCACGTGGGAGCGTGAACTGCCGGCCGTGTGGCGTCCGCCGGGCGAAGCACTCGGAATGTGGCGCGCGTTCTACCCCACTTGGCGTGAACTCAACGCCGTCGCCGCCCCCGGCGACCGCCGCGTCACTCTCGGCGACGACGTGCCCTCCGCGCCGCTTTGGCGCCAGGTCGGTGGCGGGACGCCCACTCTGGTCGAGGTCACCGGCCTGCCCGACTCAGAGGCTCCCGACGTCGACCTGCCCCTCACCGACCAACTTGAGGCGTGGCTCGACGACCTCTTCACTGCCGGCTTCACCGTGGAGACCACACGCTATGCCGATGGGGGCGCCACCACGGGGCAAATCGACGTCCAGCGCCCCGGCATCAGCGATGATGGAGACCCCCTCGTGGTCGTGCTCGCCACCCGCAACCAAGCCGTCGACGACGCCACTGCGATGGTTGAGCGGCTCCGCGAGAAGCACGCCCTGCGCGAGCGCGACTTGATCGCCTCCACCGTCGACTCCTGGCAAGGCCGCACCAACGCCCTCACCGTCGCCGTGCACCCCCTGAGCGGAGCCACCGCCCTCGACGAGTTCAACTCCGCCTTCGGACGACTCGCTGTCGCCTGCACTCGAGCCACTCACGGACTCCTGGTGCTCTCGCGGGCCGGGCTGGACGACCTGCTCGCCACCGCCCCGGTACGCCCCGGAACGCCGTTCGGCGAGCCTGGTGTCCGTCAGCTCCCTCGTCAGACCCACCAGCGCATCCTCAACGCGTTCGGCCGCACCACCATCGACGTCAGCCAGTGAAAGGGAACCAGTGTCACGCCTGACCGACCTCCTCCGGGAAGCCAAGAAGCTCGACCCAAAGCTGGGCGACGCACTCGAAGACGAAGTGCGCCACCTCCAGCAGCGACGCGCGTTCGGCCTCAACTTCGAACGCCACACCCCGGAAGCCGTCGAACTCTACGGACGCCCTGTGCGCGTCGGCGACAAGGTGCGCATGCTCCCACCCCGCGGACAGACCACATCCCCCGACAAGCGGCTCTGGATCGTCACCGGAGGTGGGAATGTCGACGGCGTCAAGAGGGCAGACCTTCGCGACACAAAGACCGGAGACGAGACGAGCCACCCCATCGACGACCTCGTCGTCGTGGCCGAGCACACCGACGTCATCTACCCGGGCTTGGTCTCGACCGGGAAGATCGAGCGCGGTGGCGACAAGCCCTTCCACACCGTCATCAACGGCGAGAACCTGCACGCACTCAAGGCCCTGCTCTACACACACACCGGCAAGATCGACTGCATCTACATCGACCCGCCCTACAACACCGGGAACGGGGACTGGATCTACAACGACAATTACGTCACTGGTGAAGACCTCTACCGTCACTCAAAGTGGTTGGCGTTCATGGAACGACGCCTCCAGTTGGCGCGCGAACTCCTCAAGGATACTGGCGTCATCATCGTGGCCATCGGCGACGACGAACATCACCGTCTCCGGATGCTTATGGACCAGGTATTCAGTGAGAGCAACTTCATCTCAGATGTCGTTTGGCAGGGTGGCCGCAAGAACGACTCACGATACGTCTCGAACGGCGCCGACTACATGCTCATCTATGCAAGGAACGCCGCACGCTTAGCTGAGCTTGGTGTCCGCTGGCGTGAGCAGAAAGACGGGGTCGCGCAGGCCCTATCACGAGCCAGTGAGATATGGCGGGATTTCCCCACCCCCGCAGAAGCATCGGCCAAGTGGAAAGCTTGGCTCAAGGCCCAGAAGGCTTCAGGAGCCATAACAGACGCGGTCGCGCGATATGACTCCTTGGACCCATCCACCGGGAGGCCAATCCACACCTACGGTGACCTCACTTGGCCCGGTGGAGGCGGTGGTGAGTATGAAGTCCTACATCCCGTGACTCAACGGCCCGTGAAGATGCCTGTTCGCGGTTGGCTCTACAAGGACCCAGCACGCATGCAGGTCGAGATCGACGCGGGTCGGGTGTTCTTTGGGGCTGACGAGCAGATCATCCCCCGCGGCATCAGATTCCTAGACGAAATGGACTCACAGGTACCCTTGTCAGTCTTCTCTCACGATAGGAAAGCATCGAACGCTTTGACACGCGACCGCCTGGGCGCGACACGCTTCCCCAATGCCAAGGACTACCGCGTGCTCATGAGGTGGCTCTCCATCGTGTCTTCGCGCGAAGCACAAATTCTCGACTTCTTCGGGGGATCAGGATCGACCCTCGAAGCGGTGGCGCGACTGAACGCGCAGGACGGGGGCACCCGTCGATGCATCCTCGTGACCAACAATGAGGTCGGAGCGAATGAAGCCTCCCGTCTTCGCCGCGAGGGCCGCCGCCCAGGTGATCCGCAATGGGAGGAGTGGGGCGTGCATGACTACGTCACCAAGCCGCGCATCACGGCGGTGGTTCAGGGCGTCCTTCCCGACGGATCGACCTTTGGGGACACGGTCGACGCCAACGTCGAGTTTCTGACCCTCACGTACGAGGCACCGCTGACCGTGTCGACGAACCACGCGTTTGTGCGGGTCGCTCCGTTGCTCTGGCTGCGCGCGGGCTCCCGCGGACGCCGCATCGAGTCGCTTCCGGACGGTTGGGATGTCGCCGAGGCGTATGGGGTCATTGAGCGGCTCGACAGGTTGGACGAGTTCCTGACCGCACTCGAAGCCCAGGAGGGGGCGTGCGTCGCGTTCATCGTCACCGACGACGACCGACGGTTCCAGTCCGCTCTCGCGCAACTTCCCAACGGTGTCGAGCCGGTGCGGCTGTACGAGAGCTACCTGCGCAACTTCCAGATCGACGCGGTCAGGAGCACGCGGTGAAGTTCACGCTGAAGGACTACCAGGCCGAGGCGGTCGACCTGCTGCTGGAGCGGCTCATGCGGGCACAGTCCGACTACCGCCTCTACGGCAAGCGATCGTCGGTCAGCTTGTGCGCCACCACCGGCGCCGGCAAGACGGTGATGTCCGCCGCTGTGATCGAGGCCCTGTTCAACGGCACCGACGAGTTCGACGCCGACGAGGGCGCCGTCGTGGTGTGGTTCTCCGACGACCCGTCGCTCAACGAGCAGACCAAGAACAGGCTGCTCCAGGCATCCGATCGGCTGTCGTTCACCGACCTCGTGACGATCGAGCCCCCGTTCTCGCAACCGCGCCTTGAGCCCGGCAAGGTGTACTTCCTGAACACACAGAAGCTCTCGGTGTCGTCCAAGCTCACGCGCGGAGCACGGGACAAGGGGGACGAGGGCACGTTCGAGCAGTTCCAGCAGCCCGACGACCAGGCGTGGACGATCTGGGACACGCTCAACGACACGATCCTCGACGACGAGCTGACGCTGTACCTTTTCCTTGACGAGGCGCACCGCGGGTTCGGCGGGAAGGCCACGTCGAAGGACAAGGGCACCATCGTGTCTCGCCTGGTCAACGGGTCCAACCTGGTGACCCCCGCGCCGATTGTGATCGGCATCTCGGCGACGATCGACAAGTTCGAGACCGCCATGACGGAGGCCGAGTTCCTCAAGGACCGCCAAGCGCTCGAGCCCGTCCGGGTCGACGGGGCACGCGTCCAAGAGTCGGGCCTGCTCAAGGACACTGTCGTGCTCGACTTCACCACCGAGCTGGGAGTGTTCGACCGGGCGCTCGTGCGGCGTGGCGCCGAGAAGCTCAAGGCGTCCACCGAGGCGTGGCGCGAGTACGCCTCCAGCCAGGACGACCCCAGCGCGGCCGTCACGCCGCTGCTGGTGCTGCAGATCCCGAACAAGCCCGACCACGACCTCGTCGGCGGAGCACTGGACGTGATCGCCGAGGTGCTCCCCAGCGTCACACAAGCGGCGGTGCGACACGTGCTTGGCGACCACTCCGCCCAGGAGTTCGGCAGCTGGACGGTCAACTGGATGGAGCCCCAGCTCGTCCAGGATCGCACCGACGTGCGCGTTCTCGTCGCGAAGGAAGCGATCAGCACTGGTTGGGACTGCCCGCGTGCCGAGGTGATGGTGTCGTTCCGTACTGCGAAGGAGCACACCCACATCACCCAGATCCTGGGCCGCATGGTGCGCAACCCGCTGGCGAGGCGCGTGCCCGGCGACGAGCGGCTCAACTCAGTCGACTGCCTCCTGCCCTACTTCGACCGCACGACCGCTGGCAAGGTCGTGAAGTTCCTCACCGGCCAGATCACCGACGTGCCCGGCGGGGGAAAGAAGGTGCTGCTCGACGGCCGCGAGATGCGACTCAACCCCAAGCTCACCGACGAGAAGCTGTGGGACGCATGGCGCGCCACGCCCACGCAGCTACTCCCACAGCGCGGCGTCAAGCCTGTGAGCAGGTTGCTGCAGTTCGCGACGGAACTCGCCAACGACGACATCCACCCGGTGGCGTGCACCGAAGTTGAGGAACTCGTACTGCGAGAGCTGGCCGCGGGAGCGATCCGGTACGACCGCCAGCTCGCCAAGGCGCGAACCGAAGTGCTGACCATCCACGGCATGTCCATCGCGGGCACCACGGGTGAGTCGACGCTGAGGTACACCGACTTCACGATGCACGCCGACGACCAAGCCGTCGCCGTTGCGTTCAAGGCGGCCAAGACTGCGTTCAGTGACGTGGCTCGCGCGTTCATCGACCGTCAGATCAACGATGCGGCTGACGACTTCACCAACCCGATCCGCGACGCAATGGTGGAGGCCGCGGCCTTGGCCATCGTCCCCGAGATCCGTGAAACAGTGGACGCTGCCTCGAACGCGCTGTTCGAGGAGTGGGACCACCGGTTCCGTGACACTGTCGCCGCACTCAGCGACCTGCGCCGCGAGCGATACCGGGAGATCAAGGCACAGGCCCCCGACCCTCAGGAGACCTCGCTGGTGCTCCCCCGCAGGCGGCTGGAGGACTTCCAAGAACTCGACTCCCACGAACAACTGACGCTGGCGCCCCTGGCCGGCAAGCACCTCATGTCAGACGAGGACGGCAACTTCCCGTTGTCCAGGCTGAACGCGTGGGAGCGCAAAGTCATCTTGGCAGAGTTGGCCAAGGACTCCTTGGTCGGCTGGTATCGGAACCCACCCCGCTCTGCAGGTGACTCGGTGTGCGTGGCCTACCGGAATGAGTTCGGGAACTGGCGGGGTCTCTATCCCGACTTCATCATCTTTGAGCGGGTCGACGGCATGATCCTGCCGTCGATCGTGGACCCCCACCGGTTCGACCTCGACGACGCCTTGATCAAACTGCGTGCGCTGGCGGACTTCGCGGAGCAGTTCGGGGACAAGTTCCACCGGGTCGAGTCGCTCGCCGAGGTGGCTGGCACCATGCGCGTGCTGGACCTGAAGAGCGAACGGGTCCGTAAAGACGTCAAGTACTTCAAGGGAGAGGTCGTCGACCTGTACAAGAAGGCCGGCTTCCTGCGGGCGGCGACCCAGACGCCAGCCGCTCGCGGAGTCGCGCCGTCAGGTGTCGATCATGTCCAAGACGGACTGCTGTGACGGTTGCTGCTGCGGGAGACCACGGGGAGGCAACGCCGTGAAGGATTACCCGACGGATTGGAAGCGATACTGCAGCCTCGTGAGGGCCGGAGCCCTCCCTGCGGAGGGCAGCGTGAACCGGTTCGCCGCTCGCTACCGGATGGCGTCCAAGCTCGAGTCCGTGCACTTCTCGGACTACAGCGACGTAACGAGCGCTGGTTACACCGAAGGTTTGCGAGTCGCCTTGGCCTACTCTGCGCTTGAGACCCTCGAGGCTATTGCCTACAAGGGCAAGAAGGTCATAACTGTTGATTCACCCTCGTTGAGCGACACATTCCGAACCGCACGAACCGCAAAGATGCGGGGGCTGCTGGATGCTTTGGTCACCAACAGGGGAGTCAAGGATTCCTTGAAGCAACTCGTAGATGACCACAAGGTCGTGGACCTCCGTCCCGTGGCCGAGGGGTTTCGCGTACTGATGTTCCACGGGCTATTCACCCCATACGGTTCCGGCGTCGCGAAGTCCGTGACGACACTCAAATTCATGACCTCCTTGTCCCGTGAGGTCATCAACTCGACGGACCAGCACTTCACTCGATGGCTCCCGCCCCGGTGACGCCCGTCAACCGGTACCGCCGTCTTACTGCGCCAGGTCTGCGCGACCAGAGATGACGACGGAAGGTGCGGCCAAGTCGAGGCGCAGCGCCTCGAGCTGTTCGGTCGTCGCCGTGGAGTAGTGCCGTCGGAGCAGCTCGAGCATGTCCTCCTGCCGGGGCTGTCCGAAGGTCAGCCGGTAGAGGGCGACGTCACGTTTGATGTCGGCTAGGCGAGCTTCGTCGATACTGAGTGGGAAGGGCGCGACGTGACGTTCGATGCGAGCGTCGCCGGGGTACACCCAATGCGGCGCGAACTCGCCGAGAGTGTCGGCCTCGTCCTGGGCGAGTTCGTAGGCTACCCGCCACGGGTCCGGATCGTGGCTGGCCAGGATGGCCGCCGCGTGGCGGGCGGCGATGTTCAAGCGGACCGCGTGGCCGTCGTACCGGTCGACTCGACCCTCTCGCTGCTCGAAGTCGATCGGGTTGGCGGGGGTGTTCCAGTGGAAGATCGCGTGGCTCCACCAGTGGAAGTCGACGCCCTCCTGTCCGACGCTGGTTGTGGCGAGCACGAACGGCCAGAAGGGGCTGTTGAACGCCTGCCGGACCAGCGGTTGACGGGTGCTCTCCTGGTTGTCGCGCCGACCGCCGAACCTCAGCGCGAAGCGTGCCCAGAACTTCGGGCGCTCCTCCGGTCGATCCGGGTCGAACACCTCGTAGGACGCGCTGCGGAGTTCAAGAGCCGTCGCCACCATGCGCGCCAGCTCCAGGGCCCCTGCATCGTCCAGGTCCGGCGCCCCCTGACTCACGTAGAGGTGGTGGACGTACTCGTCCATCACGGCCTGCAGGTTGCCCCAGGCGCAGTACAGCAGCACCTTGCGCCAGTACGGCACCTCGGGCGCTTGGCCGGGGATCAGCTCGTCCAGAAGCAGCGTTGTTTCCGGACGCGAGAACAGCGTTCGGAGAGCGGAAGAGACCCTCGCGGCCGCGACCCAGAGGCCCAGCTTGGAGACGGCGGGCTGGTCCCACGTGACCCGCTGCAGCGCCCGGTAGGCCACATTCCCGGGGCTGTGCGCCGCCACCTGTGCCACGGACGTTCGCGTCTCGTCCGGGACTCGACGGTCTTGGGAGGTTCCCCGGATCCTGAGCGCCAGCTCGACGTGACGAGCCCGCAGGTCGTTGTGCTCCCCGGTGGCGCCCTCTTGGGTGCCGGCGTCCGCGGGTTGATCGGCGCGGTCGTCGTCGCCATCGGACGCTCCACCCACGGCGTTCTGCACATGCTCGAGAGTCAGCCCGTCGGGGAACGAGTCGGGGCGGCGCAGCGCCTCGAACCAGTGCGTGGCTGCTGGCCCGAACGACTCGACGTTTCGCTCCTCGGCTTGCTCGGCCCGCAGGCGTCCAGCGACGGCTGCGGCGAGATCGGCGGGCTTGAGAGCACCGCCGGCGCCACCCCGGTGGAACTCAGCGCCGCGCGGATCGGCGAGCGCCGCGAGGCCGGGCATCGGCCAGAAGAGCGCGAGGGTGGACATTGAAGACGGGCGGTCCCGGTCGCCCTCGCGGTCGAGACGGTAGGCCAGACGGCCTCGTCGGCTGTTGCGTTCCCGGAGCCGCTCCTCAGGGGTGGTGCCGAGCTTGTCCCCGGCGCCCAGCCGGTCAGCCTCGTAGCTCAACAGGGAGGCCACCGCGGTGGGGGTGGCTGTCCACGACGAGAAGATCAGACGCTTGCTGACCGACCGGGCGAAAGGTTCAGCGAAGGGTCCGCCCGGTTCGAGGTACGGCAACGACGGGGGTACCCAAAGCAGTTTCCACCAGCCCGCCTCGATTGTGGACTCGGCGAGGGCCCGAAGTCTTGAGTTGCCGAGGCTGACGGGGGCGTACCGTCGCACCGCCTCGAAGTCGATGCGCTGAGTGCGGTCAAGAAGTGCTTGCACGGGCGCGGCTCGCTCGGTGTCGCGGAGTGCTTCACGGACGCGGTCGGCGATCTTGTAGCCGTCCATGAAGTTGACGAAGTAGGGCGCAGACTTCCAGTACTCGATCGAGAAGGGCGCCCCAATGTGCCGAGCCAACTGCTTGAGGGCGACGAATCCCAAGAGGTCCTCCTCGGGAGGCGTCCCAAGCTCGGTCGAGTGCTCCTCGGTCATCTGCGCGGTGACGCTACGCGGCCTCTCCGTGCGGGTCATGACCTGCAGGAGTTGGCGTCGCACGTTGTCGGTGAGGTCGGACGCGGCGTGACCCGTGACCACCGCCGACCGGTAGTCGCTGAGGGCGTTCGCAATGCGGTGCGTGGTGCCGGCCTCGTCACCGTTGGCAAGGAACCTCACGACCTCCAGGAAGTCCCGATGGTGATCGTCGCCCACCATCGCTTCCTCGGCGTAGGTGAACGGCTTGAAGGGGGTCGCTGACAGCAGCAACACCTTCGCGCGGTGGTCCGAGTCCAAGTCGCGGTAGTCGAAGAGGTGGTGGGCCAGTTCGCCGGCTTCGGACGATTCGTCGAGAAGCTCACGGAACCGCTGGAACTCATCGAGGATCACCAAGTCGGGCGTGAGGAGCCGGACGCTCTCGCGTGCCAGGACGTCACGGAGCTTGCCCACGAGAGGCCACGTGCGCGTCCACGGTTTCTCGATCTCGCTCAGGTTCGCCAAGAGATCCTCGAACTCAGCGAGCAGACCCTTGCTCTCAGCCGCCGACCTGAAGGCCGCCGAGATGGTGGGATCGATCACTTCTTGGTTGGGTCGTCGCGCGGCAGCCTTTTCGAGTTCCTGCCGGAGGTCCTTGATGTACTTCGCGAGGCCGTCCTGCTTTTGGAGGCTTCCCTGGAGGATTCGGTACGCGTTGGCGGCGCGGGCGCTCTCGGTAAGCCGTAGTTCCTTCTCGAGCAGAAGGAAGATCATCGCCCTCTCCTCGGCGGTCCCCGAACGCCAGCCCTTGCTGAATGAGGTCCCCGGCGTGAACGACACGAGGTTCACTGGCTTGATGAGGCGGCCGGCGCCCGGAGGGGTGAACCTGCTCATGTGCTTGGCCAGCAACGTGAGTCGGCTCGCGATGCCGTGGTGGACGTCGCCGGTGACGTTGAGTTTGCGCAGGTTCTGGTGGGCCAGATCAAGGTTGGAGCACACGTAGACGATGTCGATGCTGTCGACCGCGTCGTTGTGCTGCAGTTCCTCGATCGTGCGTGCAATGACACCCCGCGCCACGATCGTCTTGCCCAGACCGGTCTCATCGGCCACGAGGAAGCGGTCTCTGGGGTCCGCGCCATAGAACCGATCAACGACGTGTTCGACGGTATTGCGCTGGAACCCTGTCAAACCCTTGAGAACAAGCGCGGCGTTGAACGCTTCCGGCTCGGTCACTCTCGCTCCTTCAGACTGCTCATCGCGCTGGTGATGGCCGACCAGAACTCCTCGAACCCCTCCGGCAGAATCCGGCGGCCGGCGTCGGTCGCCCGCAAGCGAGACACCAACTGGTCAAGGTCGGCCAGTGACGCTGGCCTGTCGGCCAGAGCGCCGATGACCAGTTCGAAGACGCCCGTGCTGCCGCCGAGCCCGGCACCCCAAGCCGTCGATACGGCGTCGGGGTCTGTTGCTGCTGCCCAGAGCGAGGCCGGATCTCCGAGGCCGAGCAGCAGCGACAGGAAGCGCAGGAACTTCTCGCGCGTGTTGACCTGGCGGGCGAGCACCTCGTCCAGGCGGCCCGGGGGGTCGTTCTCCAGGGGGGCGTGGATGACCGTGCCCAACGTGAGCTCCGAGCGATCGGTGACCCGCAGCGTCACGAAGGGCGTGACGTCCGGTAGGGGTACGCCGGGGAACCGGACGTCCCACGGCGAAGAAGCCTTTGTGGTGTGGCTGAAACCAGGGCGCGTCAGGAGCCCGACGGACACGGTGTGACCCGGGGGAACGTGAAGCGCAGCGTCGCTGGTGAGGTGTAACAGGTACCCGCCCTGGCCCGGCTCGACCCGGATCCGAGTGGGGACAGCAGCAAGGTTGCGGAGGATGTTCTCCAGGCGACGCCGAGCCTCGTCTTCGGCCGGGGAGGCCCCGTCTCCGGGCACGTACGGCTGCAGGAGGTCACGGAAGGCTGGGTTCTTCGCGTCGCCGCGGTTCATCAGCGTGCCGACTCCCAGCTGGGACGATCGACCCACCAACTCGACGACGAACTCGACGTTGCCCTCGTAGGCGGCGGAGGTCGCGTTCGCGGAGCCGACGAACACGTGGGCCTCGCCTCGGTTCCGCTCAGCGATGGTGATCTTCGCGTGCAGGCCGGTGAGCTCGGACTCCACCGCTGGTGCAGCCGACTCACCTTCGCTGTCGGGTTCGGCCGGAGATCCCAACCCGGCCAGCGGGTCGAGAACGAAGACCGGGTCGCCCCCGGGACGACGGAGCCGGCCGAAGAACTGGGGGGCCAGCGCCGCTAGGTCCTCTTCTCGCGACACGATCGCAACGTCTCGGGTGTTTCCCGCCGTGACAAGCGTGATGCCTTCCTCGTTGCAGAACGGCGTCACGACCAGATGTCGGTAGCCGCGGAAATCGGAGGTCGGCGCGTGCCCGGGAACCCCGAAGGCGTGGAACCGCACCTCGCTGACGTGTTCGGGCGGCACCCACCTCACCCGGGAGGCCCGATCAGCCATGTCGAGGATGCGGGCGCGGCGTTCTTCACCGAGGGGTGTCACGGTCCAGACGGGCAACTTTCGCAGGAAGGCCGCCAAGGGCTTGTTGGCTGCTCTCGGCTTCTCTTCCAGAACGCCGTCGAGGCTGACCACGGCGTCCCACGCGTGGCTGTCGACGAGGTTGCGAGTCGAGCAAAGCAGCCGGTAGGCGTCAGGGAGATCCGGCGCGACATACCGCAGGAACCAGACCTTCGGGTGGAACAGGAACCCTGGACGTGGCCGACGCACCGGGTGGATCATCGGCTCTAGGAACGCCATCAGATCGGACGCCTGGCTGGGCACCGCGATCTGGCCTGCTTGGCAGAAGATGTCGAGCCGGTCAGCGCAAGAGCGCACTGCCTGCAGCGCGGCTATCGGGTCGGGCCGGGTCCGCAGTTCGTGGGAGGCGAACGCCAGCGGGGGCACCAGCGCCGTCCCCAGATGGAGCGTGAACGTCGTGGCCACCGCAGCCTCGAGCTGATAGCCGACCGGAGGGCGCAACTGGTCCAACAGGATGACGCGGCCGTCGGGCTCAAGCACGGGACACCCCCTCGTGAATGTCGTTGACGATGGTCTTGACCGTGGGCCAGCGGAAGTCGAGGCCGCCGCCGCCCCCGCCGCCCCAGAGCGCCAGTAGCTTCTGGTTGGACAACCGCGCCTGCCCGCGCTTGATCGACCTTTCGCGCTCCGCGACCAGCTGCCGAACAGCCGGGGCTGCGTTCAGTGCCTCCGAGGCGCTGCCGTTCAAGACGGCAGCGACCCACCTCTGAACGAACTGTTCAGTCCGCGGGGACACGCGTTCGTTCTGACGGCGAATGAGCGACCAGAACGCGTCCTGGTCCCACGTGTCGAGCTGGTGTCGCTCGTCATCCACCGATCGGGCCCACGTCTGGTAAGCATCCCGATGCTTCTCGACGCTGCCAGTTACCTTGTTGAAGCCAGCGCTTTCGTACGCCTCCGCCACCAGGACTCCGTAGAGCCGCGTCGCCCCCTCCATCACCAGCGAGAACATGTGCGCGTGCCTCAGCGCCGCCGCAGCAGGCCCCGATGCCGCTGCACACACCGCGTCCCGCCACGGGTAGCGGCTCTTCGTGTCGGGGGCGTCATCGGCGGCCACAAGGTGGGCCAGCAGAGTACCGGGGACGCGCTCGAGGATGCGCTCCCGAAGCCACGCAGCCTCCGGCGCGGTCAGTGCGAGTCCTCCTTCGACCCTGTGCGGGAAGCCGTCGGGCGCTGCGGGGATGGTCGGGTGCCAGTCACTCTGCACGCGAGCCACAAGCTCGTCAGCAGTGTCGTGTTCCGCCCGGTCTGCAGCGATCCCATCAGGCGCGATGTCCCGACGAAGGATGCCCCACGTCAGCAACCCGTTCCAGTAGATCGTCGAGGGAAGCGTCTTCACCTTGGCGCCCTTCTGGGCGCCGATGACGCCTGACTGACCAGGCATGACCCGCAGCGTCTCCACCAGGGTCCGCTCGATGGTCTCGGCGTGCTGGCGGATCTGAGCGCCGGATCGACCGGGCCTGGCCGCTGCTCGATAGGACCACGGGACCAACAGGAAGTAGCGCGCCCGGGTCTGAATCGTCGACGTTCCCGGGAACAATGCATTGCTGAACACGTCGCGGATCTGCCCCACGCCGAGCTCGTCGAGCGTCCCCTTCTCGGAGAACAAGGCAATCAGTTCCCGTACCCGCCGCTGCTCGTCCGCGGATGTGTCGAGCCAAGCGATCGTTGACGTCATCCTTGACACCCCCCGTGCCAGTCTGCCGAAGACGGGCGCAGCCCGCTGACTTTCACCTCCACAGGACCGTGTGGTGTGAGCATGTGGCGGGAGGGTCGAGCCCGACTTCGCCGGGGTGTCGGCCGGCCGCCTCACAAAGGTGGCAATGCCAGGCATTGCGCCACCGGGGCACGAAGTAGCTCAGGACAATGAACGCAAAGATGATGGTCGCCGACGGCCAGCGTCCGGCCTGGGTCTCGAGGATCACGGCGATGGTGCCGACGACGATCCGGATCCGCCAAGCGAACTGGACGAGTGGGATCCAGGTGAGGCGCCTTCCGATGGTGTGGGCGAGGCCGCGCACGAGGTCCCAGGGGATGGTCCAGAACGTCCAGAGCAGGTCGAAGCGGGTGTGGCCGTGGCGGAGGCATCCGATGCCTTGGGCGATCAGGTTGGCCACCGCGTGCGCTGTGATCTGGTTGGTGCAGTAGGCGGCGACGACGTCCTTGCGGAGGAGGACGTGCTGACGTCCGGCTGTGCCGACGAGTGGGCCGTGGCTGACGATCCGCAGCCGGACGCCGTCGGCGTCCAGCTGGTGGGTGGCGATCCGCCACGCCATGGCCAACCGCGGCGCCTCGGCGGGGGTGGCGCGGCGGGCCCGGTACAACACCCGGACGGTGAGATCCTCGCCGAGCCCGGCCGCGAGCACCACGGCAAAGATCAGGCCTCCGACCGTGAGCACGAAGCCGGCGACCGGAGGCAGGAGGGCGATGATCACCAGCCAGAGCAGGCTGGCGATGATGAGGTCGGGGACCACGACGGCGGCCTTGAGCAGCGGGCCCTTCCACCGGGTCCGCGCCGGACTCGTCGTGATCGGGTCGTTCATCGCGGGTCGTCCTCGTCGTCGAAGAGGGTGGGATCCCCCTCGTCTTCGGCGTGGTAGCCCTGCTCGCTGATGGCAGCCTGCGCGGCTTCGAGGAGTTCGCCGAGTTCGGCGGCCTTCCGGAGGGCCTGGTTCAGCAGGAGCGTGGCCTCGAGGACCGAGTCGGCCGGGTCCCGAGCGTCGTAGACCCGGTACACCTCCAGCGACTTCTGAAGTCCCTGCGTCATCTGGGCCAAGGCCTGCGGCAGGAGGTGGCCGACGCCCTTGAGTTCGCCGAGGACGCGGTACACCGTGGGTGCCGGGATGGGGCCGTGGTCGGTCAGGTGGTTGATGGCTCGGATGGACTCGCGGGCCACCTCGGGCCAGCTGGCCACGTACTCTCCGTGGTCGTCGTAGCCGACCAGGCAGCGGCCGTCGTGGAGCAGGTTCTTGACGTGGATGGTGGTGGTCATGGCTGGGGCTCCCCGGTGGGTGCCAGTCCGGCGAGGCGGGTGGCTTCCTTGAGGGTGGCTTCGCCGTCGATCCAAGTGACGACGTCGGTGAGGGTGAGCCCGTCGGTGAGCATCGCTCGGATGGCGGCGCCGGCTCGACGTTCCAGGGCGTCGCGTTCGGCGAGGGTGACGATCAGGGTGAGGGCGGCGGCGTCCAATCGCTTGTCCCGCTCGGCGGTCTTCGCGCGCCGGCGAGCCTGGGCGGCGACCGCCGCCTGCCGTGCTGCGCGCCGGATCGACTGATCTCCGGTCTTCGTCTCGGTCATGGTTTCGCTCCTGGGTGTGAGTCCTCTCACCATCCAGAAGTGAGCTGGAGGGCCCTCCGCGGACACCCGGCGGCCGCGAATTCCGCCGACTTCTCGCGAACCGGGTCGTGGCAGACTGACCGTCATCCAATCCGACCGGGAGGGGTTCACATGGGATCGTTGGCCGACGCCGTGCTGCCCCTGGTCCGCACCCGGACCGACCTGCACCGCTGGAGCGCCGCCAACAGCTACGGCCACGGCGTCCACCAAGCGGTCGCCCTACTGCGCGCCGCCGCACACACGCAGCCGGCGGCCGAGGTGTTGCCGGTGACCCAGCGTGCGCTGGCGACCGCGTTGAAGGCGATCGCCCGCGCGGACGACTCCAGCGGCATCATCGGCGACGCGATCAAGGACCTCCTCGCCCTGCATGCCGACCTCACCACCGCCGCGCCTCCCCCACCGGCCCGGCTGGTGGCCTGGATGATCGACTTCCAGTTCGACGGTGTCGTCGACTACTTCACCCTGGACCCCGTCGCCTATGGGCCCGCGCTCGGCGACCGCGGGATGGCCCTGTACAAGGCCAGGCTCGCCGAGATCGCCGCGTCGGTGGGCCCAGCACCGACTGAGGCGGAAGAGCACGCGTTGTGGCTGCAGCGGACGGCCGACCCGACCGGGTGGGAGCAGCAGGCGGGGCTACGGCATGCCCGGTTCGTGCTGGAGTGGAACGTCCAGCGGCTGGCGGTCTGGGATCGGGACGTCGACGCGATCATCACCACCCACGCCCGCGACCGGAAGGTCGCCGCCTGGCTGGAGGACACCGCCGAGGCGTTTGGCGAGATCGGCGAGACCGACCTCGCGATCGACTGGGCACGCCAGGCGACCTTCTTCGACCGTGGCCACCAGTCGGTCCACGCCGCCCGCCTGTGGTGCCGGCTGCTGGCCGAGCACCGGCCGGCCGAGGAACTCACCGCCAGGCTGGCGGTGTTCGACCGGTGGCCGACCGCGACCCACGCCGACGGCGTCCGGGCTGCTGCCGGCCAGGCGTGGCCCGAGCACCGAGAGCGCGTGATGGACGCGCTGAACCAGCGGCCGGCCGAGGCCGTGTCGTTCGCCTTGCACTCCCTGGACGACGTCGTGTTGGCGTGGGAGTTGGCCCACTCGCTCGGTCTGGACGAGCCCGGCCTGTGGGGAACCCTGGCTGACCGGTACGAGAAGGTCGATCCGCTCGCCGTCGTGCCGATCCACACCCGGCAGGTGCTCGATCATCTTGAGCACGCCGATGCCCAGCACTACCGGGCCGCGGCCCGGAAGCTCGCCCACCTGCGCGCGCTCACCCGCGACACCGAGATGGCCGACGGCGTCGACGCGCTGGTCGCCGACTTGCGGGAGGCCCACCGCCGACGCCCGCGGTTGCAGCAGGAGTTCACCCGGGCTGGTCTGCCCTGACCTGTGGATCCTCGACTTCCTGCTGGACGGGACTGAGGAGCCGGCCGGCCAGGAGTTGGAGGCTGGCCTCGCCGGGGGCGTCCGAGACAGCGACCCTGCCCCACCACGTGCCATCGACGCCGGTGACCCAGGCGACCAGCAGTCCGGCCTGGCGTCCCGACGGGGTCTGCACCCACACGTGACGGGCCGGATCCACCGGACGCTCGGCGGGCTTGGGCTTCACGGCCGCCAAGCGTTCGCCGACCGTCCCGAACTCCGAACCGATCCTGGACGACACATGGCCCAAAATAGACACGTCATCCGACGTTTGGCGTCGGTCCCCCACAGTCCCGTGGACGACGCGACGCGGACGTGCGTCCTCGGCGTCTCACACGCAGCTTGGACTCCGCGGCCACGGACTCCGGAACGTAAGACGCTCAGCAAGCATGGGGGACACCTTCAACACGGCCGTCGAGCACTCTTTCGGCGCAGGCGGTCACTGGCAGCCTGCGTGAGGAACACGTTGCGCCGCGTCAGGCGCGTGGTTCGTCCCAGCCCTCGTCGTGATCCAGGTCATGGGTTGCGCCAGAGTCCGGGGCAGTCTGTTGCAGCAGATCGGTGATGCTGATGATCTCCTCGACTTCCTCACTTGGGTCGTCGGCGTCGTGGGGATCGAGTGCAGGATCCCACTTCTCCAGATGCGGATACTTGTCGAGCAGGAAGCGGCGCCGATAGGCCATGTCTGCGGTTTCGATGGTGCGAGCCACCGTCTCGAGGTTCAGGCTGAAACCCAGCCCGATCCCAATGACCGGCACAGCCTTGCCCAGGGACTTCTTCGTGAACTTGAGCGTGAGCGCCTCGGCTGCCTCGCCGAGGGCCGAGGCGATTCTCGACTTGTTGAGGACGGCCCATGTTTGGTTCCGATACAGCTTCTGGGTGAGGTAAGACAGGTCCCTCATCGCAGCCATCTTGGCCCCCGTCGTCCCTACCGAGGCAGCGTTGACGACAGCCGTCACGAAGAGCTTCTCCCCAGGCTGCTTGGGGTCGAAGCCGTAGTTGAGCGCAATCGCGCCAACAGCCCTGGACAGCAGGCCCGTCACCCAAGCGGCATCCGCGGCGAGTGCGCCCAACACGGCACCGGCGGTCGGTGCTGCAGACGCACCGGCGGTAGGCACGATGGTGAGTTCGCCACCCGTGATGACCAGCGCGGAACCGGCTCCCGAGGCGGCGCCGAGCAACGGATAGACGTAGGTGAGGCCAACGTTGTGTCCTCGAACCTTGTCGACCTGTTCCAGGTCGAGATCGCGGACGTCGCTCAGCTGCTCGACGGGGTGGTTCTTCTTCTGGTGCTTCGCGACAACGCGTTGCGGTGTCAGTCCAATCCGAGTCAGGTCCCTGATCGTCCGCCCGGCCGCCCCCACCGCTTGCCCAGTCCAGTCCCTTGCGACGTCCGGGACCAGGTTCACAACGGCCTCGCCGCCACGGCTGACGAGCGCGCCCGCTTGGCTCATCCCTGACTGGAGTCGCGGGTGCCTCCCGACGAACCCGCGAGCCTTCTGGTCGACTTCGGAGACACGGGCAGCCACGGCGTCACCCACCTGATGACCGGCCCGCCTCCACCACCGGTCGCGGGAGTCCACGATCTCCTGCCACGCCTGTAGCTCATACTTCGACGGTTCCCCCATGGCAGGACTATAGGGGCGCACGACCGCGAGCCTGCCTCCACCTCGTCGGTACCGCTGGTGACCACCATGCCCACACCAATGTGGCTCTTCACAATCCACGGTGTAGTTGGGGTCTGAATCCGCCGGTCTCGAGCAGGCTGCGGGCGATGTAGTTGGTCAGGTTCCGGAAGCCGAGGGCTGAGCCGCGGAGGTGTTCGAGTCGGCCGTTGATGGCTTCGGTGG
>RRZU010019688.1_pt1 | contig 26349 bp, 24 predicted proteins | sample 2165561 | NCBI WGS metagenome assembly RRZU01 (sample SAMN10456909, study PRJNA506462) | wastewater metagenome | isolation source: wastewater sludge | place: USA: Moscow, Idaho | reverse complement strand
GCTACGACCGTTGCAACCGGCTTAGCGTGCTTTATTTTCCGTTTTCTGAGGCGACCCCGTAAAGCGTCCTCGTATCTATCGTCGTTCGCTAAAGCCTTGGCTGTGCCGATGGCATCGAATACCGGCCCCGTTCCCTGGCCTTTCCCGGACACGATATCGAGCACCCGCGTCTGTCCGAGGTTTTGCGCATGTTGCAATGACGAAACCCCATCGCGATCCGGTAGATTCGGATTAGCTCCGGCGGCGATCAAAGCTTCAACGATATCGCCATACAACCGGCCTCCGTCGCCAAGGATCACGGCCTCCAACAACGCCGACCAACCGAGATTGTTGGCGTGATTGACCGCAATGCCCGCCTTCAGACAAACTTGAACGGTGCGCAGATAACCCTTTTCGCTCGACGGCAACAAAGCCGTTCCGCCGAACCGATTGACGCTCTTAACGTCGGCCCCGGCGGCAATCGTCAAACGCAGGATCTCGTGAAACCCGTTCGCACCGGCACAAAGGTACGGGGTCAACATCGTGATGTCCCTGGCGTTGACATCGCTCCCAGCCTCGATCAACCGGAGCGCCGTTGCCACGTCGTTCTTTTGTACGGCCGCCATCAGGGCGGTTCGCCCGCCGGTATCCTTGAAACCGACGTCCGCCCCATCCCGGAGGAGTTTTTCGACGGCAACCAGATCCCCCGTCTCGCTGGCGGAGACGAGTGCCGCATTCATTGCATGATCGCCCATGGCGAATATCCTCATTGTCCTGACATCGTTGGTTATTCGGGCGTCTCGTTTCGATGGGGCATAAGCACCTTTTCGAAACGAGACGCCTGTAGTCCTCAGGCCTTTTGAGGCGCGACGTTTCCTGCACTATCATTACGAGAGCGTTCTTCAGCCTTTTGATTGAGAACATGCTTCAGGACGAAGATTGCCGAGATCATGAGGTAGGCATAGACGAACTGCATCGCATTCGCCTGAGCGAAACCGACCGACGGCGTATGGATGACGCCGAACAGGACCAACACGGCCCCGACTGCCGAAGCAATGCAACCGCGCAACGGTTTATCGAGGATCGCGAAGATGGCGATGCAACCCCAAATCATACTGCCGAGAGGCGCACCGTTTCCGAGATGGACGAGACCTTGATAAAACACGCCTTTCTTGGCGAGAGCTCCGACTCCCACAGTGGCGATATTCGTTCCGGCAGCGGCCATGACGTTGTTGGCCAGCGTCAAAGCCCAGTTCGCAATCCACGGAAACAGGCAGACGAAAATCACGGGTACTTCGTTCTTCGGCGTTTCCCGAACGACCTGATTGGCGGTGACGATACCGATATAGATCAGGATCGGCGCGACCGCCGCATTCGGAATGACGGCCAAAAGGAAGGCCCCGATACCGAAGAGAGTGATCAATAACATCGATACTCCGGTGCCGACCGTATAGCCGATGCCCGACCCGATGGACTTCCAGCCCGCATGCCCGACATATACGGTCACGGGGAACGGATTGCCGCAGAAGCAACCGATCATCGACGCGACGCCGTTGACCATCATCACGGACCGCGTGTCGTACTCGTCGCCGGCGGCATGCGCGCTCTCGATATTCTCAAGATCGAAGATATAGTTCGCAAGTCCGAGCGGAACGGCGGACGCCAGATACGGCAAGGCGTGCGGCAAACCCTCGATGAAATTGGAAATATGCAACGTCGGCGGATTGAAACCGAAAGACGCCATCGACGCCTTGATCGCCTCTGGGCTTTGCAGCCCGAGAATCCACGCCAAAGCGGTACCCACGGCGAGCAGCAGGAAGCCGGTCGGAATCTTGGCGAATAACGGCGACCGACCGAACCAGTTGATGAAGATGACGATCAACACTGCAAACGCCACCATCGGCGTTTCGAACGATTGCAACATCGGGTTCATGGCAAGCAGGAGCAACCCGAGACCCGACAGGCAGGACAGCAAAACCGTGCGGGGGATCATTCTGCGGATGGTTTCGCCGAGCAGCGAACCGACGGCGAGAATCATCGCTTCGACGAAGCACCATACGAGCCCGATCTTGAGCGCGAATTCCGCATCTTTCGTCTGCGTGAAGACCGGTAAAATAACGAGGAACGTCACCGTGAAGATGGATGGCGCACTCGGACCGGAAGGTAAAGCCGTGACATCGGTTCGTCCCGTCGTCTTGGCGAGGCGTACGCCGAAATATCCATAGCAAATGCTGGCGATGAAGACGGCAAGACCGAACGCAGGCGCGATCCGACCGTAGACCATCTCTTTCGGAAATCCGACGACGAACAACAGCAATCCGATCATCGTCAAAAGATTAGTCAGGTTATTCGCCAATAGCCCAAAATAACCAGCCCAATCACCACGTCTCCAAAGCATACCTTTATTCACGACAACCCCCTCTCAGGCCCCCGGGAACTCGAATATGCGCAGCGTTCTGGCGTGACGATTATTGATGTGCGGCGTTATTTTAAGTTCTCAAGCCAACCGTTACGATACGCGAGCGGGAAAGGACTATCCTTACCCAGGACAAAGCTTTAAAATGGAGGCAACCCAAGAACATCGGCAAGTTCGGCTAATTTTCGTTTTAAATTTTATCCTGTTTGGATAATCGCATACCGGAAACTACGTTGCTTAGAGTGAAAGGCGTTTAATAGGAATCACCTTCACTCCAATTTCTTTATGTCGTAAAGCTTATTTGCGTTTAACCGGTATCCACTTAAACGCGCTTAACTCTAAAACGCCGTTCCGAAAAGTGTATGCGGTCTTCGGCAACGAACGGCGCGTTTCAATGAATCTACAGTAATGAGCATTTCCAACAAAGTGCTAGTTGTAGGGTTATCCCGCCTTGGCAATGGCATGGAAAAAGGTGCCGCTGACATTACCGCGCCGACCGCCGCTCACTCCGAGAGGGCGACCATGCCCGTCCGTCAGATCGGCGAAAGGAAGGTCGATATCGGCATTGGTGACGCTGGCATAGTGAAACTCATGACCGCGAATGACATCGCCTTTGCTCCCAAGCAGGCAATCCGTCTCCAGATGAGCCTGCCGATATCCCAGAGCCATTTTTCGCTTGGCGAAGCTCGTCGAATGACCGAGCAATCCCGCCATGCGATGAACGACGCCATCCGCATCTTCGAGCGTTTCGCCGAGAACCATATATCCTCCGCATTCGCCGTGGACCGGCTTCGTTTCGGCGAAGCGCCGCAAGCCGTCGATGAATTCATGTGCCGCGGCGAGTTTTCCCGCATGAAGCTCGGGATACCCGCCGGGCAGCCAGCAGATATCGCAATCGGCAGGCGGAGCTTCGTTTCGCAAGGGAGAAAACGGAACGATCTCGGCCCCGCATGACCGCCAGAAATTCACGACATGCGGATAGAGAAAGGTGAATGCCTCATCCTTCGCCAATGCAATCCGTTGGCCTGGCGGAGCAAAATTGGCCTCCGCCGAGCCCGGCGATACCGTTATCGGTGCAGCGATCCGCAAAAGAGCGTCGAGATCGATCGCTGCTTCGACTGCATCGGCTAGCAACTCGATATAGGCTTCCAGCGTCGGGTATTCACTGGCCTGGACCAAACCGAGATGACGCTCCGACAGAATGGGAACGCTGTTGCGCATGATCGCTCCGGCAACCGGCAATCCGATTCCGGCAATCGCGTCCGTCACCATGGTTTTGTGGCGTTCACTCGCGACCTTGTTCAAGACGACCGCGCCGATCCGCACATCTGGGTCGAAGACGGAAAATCCCTTGGCGAGAGCCGCCGCAGTTTGCGCCTGCCCCGAAACGTCCATGGTAAGAAGAACCGGAATGGACAACAATCTTGCAAGGTCCGCACCCGACCCCGTCCGGTTTCTTTCAGCCGGAATCCCGTCGAACAGCCCCATCGCTCCCTCGATCAGCACGAGATCTGCGGATGCGCACGCATCGTGCAGCAGACGTGACAGAAGCTGCGGCTCCATCGCCCAGCTGTCGAGGTTGAAACCGGGCCTGCCGGTCGCTGCGGCGTGGAAACCGGGATCGATGTAATCGGGGCCAGACTTGACGCCCTGGACATGCAATCCCCGACGCGAAAAGGCCCGCATCAATCCGATGGCAAGGCTCGTCTTTCCCTCGCCCGAACGCGATGCGCCGATGATCAGTCCGCGCGCTCCCATCATGCAGCCCCGGCTATGGTTCGCATCGACAGCGTCTTTTGAAACGACACGATCTCCCCGACGGCGAAAATGGCGGGAGCCGAAAAGGCATGGCGTTCGGCATCCGCGCCGACCTGTTCAAGCGTCGTCAGATGCAGCCGTTCTGCCGGCGTAGCAGCCGACATGACGACCGCTACCGGTGTGAAAGGAGCAAGCCCGCCCTCCATGAGCTCAGCGGCAATCGAAGCGATGTTTTTAAGCCCCATATAGATGACTATGGGTTGCCCGGTTCGAGCCAGAGCTCGCCAATCGACCTCCTCTTCATTGTCGGCGCTATGTCCCGTCGCAAAAATCAGTGCCTTGTTTATGCCGCGCATAGTCAGAGGAATATTAGCCCTCGAAAATGCCCCGAAAGCCGACGATAGCCCCGGTAAAACCCGAAAGGGAACGCCAGCCTCCGCCAACGCCAGTATTTCTTCTCCTGCCCTGCCAAAGATGAAAGGGTCCCCTCCCTTCAAGCGTACGACCCGTCTTCCCTGTCGCGCAAGTGAGATCAGGCGGTCGATAATGTCCCTTTGGGCAACAGAAGGCTTGCCGCCCCTCTTTCCCGCATAAATCTTTTCGGCCCCTTCGACCAAGTCGAGAACGGCAGGATCGATCAAAGCATCGTAAACGATACAATCGGCTTGGCTAAGCGCCTGGACGACCTCAAGCGTCAGATAACGAGGGGCGCCCGGTCCTGCTCCAGCTAACCAGACATGGCCGGGAGACAACTTCGTTTCGGTTCGGCTCAATTGCGATAGAATATTGGCAATATCCATTTTTATATATTTCCGTCACGATGACGAGAGGGGCGTTTTTCGCTATAGAAGGCATCATGGATTCCAGCGAAAAAGACCTCCGCCGAGGTTGGACGACAGGCGCTTGCGCGACAGCGGCTTCCAAAGCTGCATGTGCCGCTTTGTTGACGAATGAATTCCCGGATCCGGTGCAAATTACGCTCCCCGGAGGAACACAACCGCTCTTTAGCTTGGCGACGTGCCGAAGGGGCGACGATTGGGCGAGCGCAGGCGTCATCAAAGATGCGGGAGACGATCCGGACGTTACGCATGGCGCTTTGATAAGCGCCACGGTTCGCCGTAGCCCTCGCGGAAGCGGGATGATATTCAAAGCTGGACCGGGCGTGGGCACCGTCACGCGTCCCGGTCTGCCGATCCCACCCAACGAGCCCGCCATCAATCCGGTGCCACGAAAGATGATCGCTGCCGCCATCGCCGAAGTGAGCGGATCGGACAGCGATTTCGAGGTCGAAATATCCGTCGAGGACGGCGAGAGGATCGCGGCCAAAACACTGAACCCGCGCCTCGGCATCCTGGGCGGAATCTCCATTCTCGGCACAACCGGGGTCGTCATCCCCTTCTCGTGCGCGGCCTGGATCCATTCCATTCACCGCGGCATCGACGTCGCGCGGGCAGCAGGCCTTTCCCATGTCGTCGGTTCCACCGGCTCCACTTCCGAAAACGCGGCCCGTATACTTCACAATCTGCCTGAGATCGCCATGATCGATATGGGGGATTTCGTCGGCGGCATGCTCAAATACCTGCGCAAGCACCCCGTCGAAAAGGTGACGATTGCGGGCGGCATGGCCAAGATGACTAAGCTCGCCCAGGGCAGGCTCGACCTTCATTCCAAACGCGGGCTGGCGGATTTCGGCGAGTTGGCGCGGATCGTCGAAGAGGCTGGCGGTTCGATAGCACTCGTCAATCGTATTCCCACTGCCAATACGGTTGCCGAAATCTTCGCGCTCGCCGCAAGCGAAGGGATAGCGCTTGGAACGCTCGTGGCCGACAAGGCGTGGCGCGTCGCCGCCGAGGTCTTGAACCGCCGGGATATCGCGCTTGAAATCATCGTGTTCGACCGTGCCGGAGCCCTGCTCGGCACCGCGCCGTTCCGCCCGACCGATCATACGCCTCGCCCTCTGAAACGCCGCTGATAGCTCTCGCTGTAAAGGGCGCTTTCGCAGCCCTCCTTGAAGCCGATCACCGGCCCGACCAGAACCAGTGCCGTCCGCTCGACCGGGTCTTCGGCGAGCTTCGCCGTGATATCGGAGAGCGTGCCCATGATGATCCGCTCATCGGGCCATGACGCCCGCACGACGACAGCAACAGGACAGGTTTCCCCATAAAACGGCAGAAGTTCTTCCGTGATCCGATCGATGGCATGGATGGCGAGATGGATGGCAAGCGTCGCGCCCGTCGCGGCAAAAGTTGCCAGTTTCTCTCGCTCGGGCATTTTTGAAGCACGACCGGAGATGCGCGTCAGCACAAGGCTCTGCGCCATTTCCGGGATCGTCAGTTCCTGCCCGAGCACTGAGGCTGCGGCGGCGAAAGCCGGCACACCCGGCGTCATCGTATAAGGAATGCCGTGTTTTTCGAGCCTTCCGATCTGCTCCGCCACCGCGCTCCAGACCGAGAGATCGCCGGAATGGAGGCGCGCCACGTCATCGTCGTTCCGATGCGCCCTAACGTATTCTCGCTCGATTTCATCGAGAGACATCGGTGCGGTATCGACGAGCCGCGCCCCTTGCGGACAATAGGCCAGCAATTCGCGCGGAACAATTGAGCCAGCAAAAAGGCAGACCGGACACCGCGCCAGCAGGTCGCGTCCACGCACTGTAATAAGATCCGCCGCTCCGGGACCGGCTCCGATAAAATGCACCGTCATGACGGTTCTCCTGATATGGCTATCGCGCAGGTGACATCACCGCAAATCTGCCGGGGCACCGTAAGGCGAGCTCCCGGCCCGGCTGCCGCCAAAGCAGCGGCCTCCGACAGGCTCGGAACTCCGGCGATGCGCGTGCTGATGACTGATTGTGTCTGAACGCCTGCGGCAGCTTGCTGCAATTCCTGGCTTGCGACGATCATCAACGGGACGCCGAGCGCATCGGCTGCGGCAATCAAAGCCGGTTCTCCTGCTTTGATCTCTCCGCTCGCAAGCGCGCTCAATCGCCCGATATCGAGCGCGGCACCGGCACACACCGTTCTGATGGCCTGGACCACCGCTTGCGTCGTGACATTTCTTCTGCACCCGATACCGGCAATCATCATGGCTTCACCCATGACCATTGCACGATAGGCAGCGCCGGGCGGAAGGCATGCATCGACCCGACGGGCGCGGCTCTGGCGATATCGATGCGGGTGAGATTTCCGCCGAGCGCCGACTGATGCCTGAGCAGAACGGCTTCCATTTCCAGCGTCACCGCATTGGCGACGAGACGGCCCGAAGGCGGCAATGCCGCGATGGCGGCCTCAAGGACACCCGGTTCGCTGCCGCCTCCCCCGATGAATACGGCTTGCGGGCACGGCAAACCGGTGAGTGCAGCAGGCGCTTCGCCGCAGACGATCTTCAGGCCGGGTACACCGAAGGCGCGCGCATTGCGGGCGATACGCTCCGCCCTTTGCGGAACGGCTTCGATGGCGATGGCGCGAAGCGAGAAGTCCCGCAAAAGCCATTCGATCGCAACAGAACCGGAACCGGCCCCGATATCCCACAAAAGCTCGCCTTTGCGGGGAGCTAGGGCAGAAAGGGTCAGGGCGCGGATTTCCCGCTTCGTCAATTGCCCGTCATGTTCGAACATGTCGTCGTCGAGACCGCAGGAGAGCGCCGTTATGCGGGCGCTGCCCACCGCCTTGATTTCCAGCGCAACAATGTTGAGCGGATTGACATCGTCGATGGCGAAACTCCCAGCAATGGCGCTTCGCACACGTTCCTGCGAGCCGCCAAGCGCTTCCAGAACGGTGATTGTGGACGCACCGAAGCCGCACTCGCACAACAGATCGGCGACCTCGGTCGGGCCGTTTCCGTCCGATGTCAGGGCCAGGATACGCCGCTCCTCGAACAGACAAGGCCTGATAAGATCGACGGGTTTGCCATGCAGCGACAGGCAATCGACATCCTGCAACGCCCAGCCGAGGCGTGAAGCCGCCAGACTGAACGACGACGGCGCGGGAACGACCGTCATTTCGTCGTGGGCGATCACGCGACTGAGCGTCACGCCGACGCCGTAAAGAAACGGATCGCCGGAGACCAGAACGCAGACCTTTTGTCCCTGTAGCGCCAGCAATTCTGTCATTTTGGTGTCGAACGGTGACGGCCATTGCCGCTGTTCGCCTTCGATCAGGCTTTGCGCCAGAGCGAGGTGGCGCGCGCCACCAAAGACGAACGCGGCCTGCCGGATGAGTTCTTTCGCCTTGACGCCCAATCCGTCGACGCCGTCTTCCCCGATGCCGACGATGGACAACCAGCGCCGATTGGGCAACAAGGGGAATGAAGGTTCGGAACTAGCCATGACGCATCGCATCCTCATACTCGGTGGAACGACGGAAGCCCGGGAATTCGCCACGCAGATTGCCGACCGGACGGAATTTGCCGCCACGCTCAGTCTTGCGGGCAGAACCAAAGCGCCCCTGCGCCAACCGGTCCCGGTCCGCATCGGCGGCTTTGGCGGCATGGACGGGCTCGCACATTATCTTTCCGAAAGCGGGACTCGCCTTCTTATAGACGCCACCCACCCCTTTGCCGCCAATATTTCCTGCAACGCGACTGAGGCAGCACGGGCAACCGGCATCCCCATTCTCGCCATCCGGCGTCCGCCCTGGCTGAGACGCGCCGGGGACAACTGGACGGAAGCCACTGACGTCACTGAGGCGGCGATAAAAACCGGAAGCACGCCGCGCAATATCTTCCTCGCGCTCGGGCGGCAGGAACTGGGACCGTTCGAAAGCCAGCCACAGCACCGTTATCTCATCCGCAGCGTCGACCCGGTCGAGCCGCAGCCATTGCTGCCGAACGCTCAATACATTACCGCGCGTGGTCCCTTCTTTGTCGATGACGAGAAGGAACTGCTGTCGGTAAATGCCATCGACCTCATCGTCGCTAAGAACAGCGGCGGCGACGCCAGTTACGCCAAGATCGCGGCGGCGCGCGAACTCGGTATCGAGGTCGTGATCGTGACCCGCCCCGCCCTGCCGCCGGTCGAAACCGTCGAGACCGCCAGCGCTGCCGTCAGGTGGTGTCTGTCTCATTTCGGGCTTTCTGCGAAGCGGGGCGTATAGACGGCTAATATCTCCTCGCCCTTCCGGATGATCCGCGTCTCGGGCGATCCGATGATGACGCAGGTCGCCATATCGGCGGAACCGGGATCGGCATCGGCCAGAGCCTTAACCTCCACGCGCTCGTCGGAACGCCCGATGGCGCGCCCGAAGATAACCGGCGTCTGCGGCGACAATATCTTGCGCAAGAGCGAAAAGGCTTCGCCCAGCTGCCAGGGACGCGCCCGACTGATGGGATTGTAGAACGCCATCACGAAACCAGCCTCGGCAGCGGATTTGAGACGCTTCTCGACCAAGGACCAAGGCTTGAGATTATCCGACAGGGAAATGGCGCAGAAGTCGTGCCCAAGGGGCGCACCACAGCGGGCAGCAACCGCCAGCATCGCCGTCAGACCAGGAACGACTTTGATTTCAAGCGTGCGCCATTCGGGCGGCCCGTTGTCCACGGCTTCGTAAATTGCCGCCGCCATGGCGAAGACGCCGGGATCTCCTCCGGAAACGACGCATACCGCCTTGCCGCCGAGTGCACATTCGAGGGCTTCTCTGGCGCGCGCCAGCTCTTCGCGGTTATCGGACGCGTAACGCACCTGCCCCGGCTTGAGGTCGAGACGGTCCAGATAGGGGCCGTAACCGAAAAAAACTTCAGCCGTTTCGATGACATGGATGGCTTCCGGCGTTATCTGATCCCGGTTTCCCGGCCCGACGCCGACGATGATCACATTTCCCGTCATGGCTGTTCCTGCCAACCCGGCACCAGAACCACGGAGAAATACGGCGCAACGATTTCCCCGGCGTCGGCCAGCGGGACAGCCCGGCTGCCAGGCATCGTCACACGCTCCACATAAACGGCTTCGGCAATCTTTCCGGCCTCCGCCAGCGCCTTGCGAATTTTCGGCAGGTTTTGACCGACTTTCATGATGACGGCCGCATCCGTGTCTATCAGCCGCCGCACGAGTTCCTCTTCATCGAGGGTGCCGGGCAAAACAGTGAGAATATCGTCACCCTGAACAATCGGCAGATCGGCGACCGACCAGCATCCGGCCATGGCGGAAACACCGGGAATGACTTCCGCCGGATAGCGTTTGCGCAAACGCATATGCAGATGCATGTAGGAACCGTAGAGGAACGGGTCGCCGGCGCTGAGCACGGCAACCGTTCTGCCAACGTCCAGATGAGCCGCAACCGCTGTGGAGGCCTCCTCGAAAAATGCCCCTATCGAGGAACGGTATTCAGGGCTTTTCCGATGGACTTCGATGGTCAGCGGATACGGCAAAGGGAGCTCGACGACACCGGCGGGCAGATAGGCCTCGACAATCCGGCGTGCATTGCTCTTGTTTCCTTCCTTCGAGAAATAGGCAACGACATCGGCCGACTTTATGGCATTCACCGCTTTGACGGTCAGCAGCTCCGGGTCTCCGGGTCCGACACCCACACCGATCAGTTTTCCTGTTTTCATAATCCTGGCCTCGCGAGAGAGTTGATAGCGGCAGCCGTCATGGCGCTACCGCCAAGGCGTCCGCGAACGATGGCATAGGGAATGCCGAGGGCGCTTTCCGCCAATGCTTCCTTGGATTCCGCAGCTCCGACGAAGCCGACGGGCATGCCGATGATTGCTGCAGGCTTCGGCCCTCCTGCCGCAATCATTTCGAGAAGATGGAATAGTGCCGTCGGGGCGTTTCCGATGGCGACGAGCGCCCCTTCAAGCCGCTCGCGCCACAATTCGAGCGCAGCGGCGGAGCGGGTCGTGTCCAGATCTTTCGCCAGTTGCGGCGTTCGGGGGTCGCGCAATGTGCAAATCACGTCGTTCCCCGCCGGCAGCCGAATCCGCGTGACCCCATGCGCAACCATTTCCGCATCGCAGAATATGGAGGCACCTTTGGCAAGAGCCGCACGCGCGCTCGTCACGAAATCGCTGGAGAAGCGGAAATGATCGGCGGCTTCGACCATGCCGCAAGCATGGATCATTCTGACCGCGACATCCTGCTCTTCCGGCGAAAACCGCTTCAGATCGGCCTCCGCCCTGATGATCGCGAAGGAGCGTTCGTAAATGTCATCGCCCTGTCGAATGTAATCGTACTGCGTCATATCGCTTTTTCCTTTCGCTCCATCGCGTCTTCGATGAGCGAGGTCAGATCCATATCCACGGAGTTGCGCAACGGACGCCACAAATCCCGCCTGCGGGCGTCCATGAAACGCTTGGCGATGGCGATGGCGGCTGCCGGATTCTCTTGCAGGAGAAAGTCGCGAACTGCCGCATCCATCAGGTAGGCGTCAAAAACCGCCTCGATCAGGTTTTCCGGTATGGCGTGCGTCGTTTCCGCGTAGCCGACGAGCCGGTCCACCGTCTCCGCGAATTCCGCCGCGCCACGGGGCCCGTGTCGCATCTGTCCTTCGATGAAGCGGGGATTGGTGGCCCTTGCCCGGACGATGCGGGTCACCGCTTCCGCCAACGAGCGGGCGCGCGGGCGATCCGGGTCGGTCGTATCGAGCGCGATGATATCGGCCTTGCCGCCGAGCGCGGCAACGGCAGCGGCAAAACCTCCCATGAAAGCGACATCGGCCGAACCTTCCAGAAGGTCGCGGCCCGGATCGTCGCCGGTATGGATCAGGAGCTCAGCCCCCGCAACACGATGTTTGAACTCGTCCGGAGCCTCGATACCGAGCCCTTGCGCTCCGCCATAAGCATAGCTGGCGGCGGCGAGATAGGCGTCCCCCAGTTCGGCTCGCTCCTGCCATTCGCGCTCCGCCATCAAATCCTCGACCCCTGCCCCGTAAAGGCCTGGCCTGGAGCCGAAGATCCGGTTCGGTTTCCTGCCGATCTCCTGCATCTCTTCGGAGAGAGGATTGAGACCCGGCAACTCATTGCGGGCCGCAACCGCGCCGATCGCCATATCGAGCAGCGCGATCAATCCGGGAAACATGTCGCGGAACAGCCCGGAAATCTTGAAGGTGACATCGACGCGTGGCCATGCCAAGACCGCTGGCGGCAGCACCGTAACGCCGGTAATGCGACCGGTTTCCCAATCCCATTCGGGCTTGCAGCCCATCAGGGAAAGCCCCTGCGATATCTCCTCGCCGCCGGTACGAAGGCTGGCGCTGCCCCACAAGTCGATGATGAGGCGGCGCGGCGGCTCGCCATGATCCTGAACGTAACGGCGGATCGCCTCATCGGCGGCGCGCTTGCCCAGTTCGAAGGCGGTGCGCGTCGGCATGGTGCGCGGGTCCGAAGCATAGAGATTACGCCCCGTCGGCATCACATCCCTGCGGCCCCGCGAGGGCGCACCAGCCGGACCCGGAGCGATATGGCCGCCGTCGAGAGCGACGAGCAAAGCTTTTCGTTCGTTTTCGGCGCTCGCCTGCCGTAACGGGTCCAGGTCACCTTCGGAGATGCGGCCGTAAACATGCTGGCCGTCTTTGATGGCGAAGTCTTTCAGATCGCACAGCCACGCATCGATGCGTGCGAGCGCTTCGTCGGAGCTGGCGTAGCGGCCAACGCCCGCCTCCTGCGCGAGCCCCGTCTCTCTGGCCGTCTCGGCGATCAGTGTCGCGAGGCGTTCGCGTCGCTTCGGGTCGAGCCCCTCGGCCTGCGCATATTCGTCGACCAGTCGCTCCAGTTTACGCTGATCGTCCGTCAACCCTGCGGCCACCAAAGGCGGCGGGATATGGCCGAGCGTAACAGCCGCTATGCGGCGTTTGGCAACAGCCGCCTCGCCCGGATTGGAGACGATGAAGGGATAGACGACCGGAAGCGAACCGGTGACGATCTCGGGAAAACACTCTTCCGACAGAGCGACAGCTTTCCCGGGCAGCCATTCCAGCGTTCCGTGCGCACCGACATGGACGAGGGCGTGACAGCCGAGCACCTTCCTGAGCCATAGACCGAAAGCGACGAGGGCATGGCGCGGAACGGCAACCGGATCGTGATAATCGCCGCGCCGGTCAGAAGAACGCCCACGATCCGGTGCCAGAGCAACCGTTACATTTCCGAATGTCGCCGCTCTAAACCGGAATGCCCCGTCAATGACGTCCTCGTCATCCTCGTGCGTTCCCCAGGCAGCCAGCAGTTTTTCTTTCGCTGTTTCCGGCACATACGAAGCATATGTTTCATAGCCCGTGACGGAAAATTCTGCACTCCGCCGTTCCAAAAGGTCCAGCAACGCGCGAGGCGTTGCAGGTACGGTCCCGACCTCATACCCCGCCGCCGCCAGATCGTGCAGCATTTCCAGCACGCTTTGCGGCACATCGAGACCGACGGCATAACCCGTCCGGCCCGGCGCATTGGGATAATCGGGAATGAGAATGGCGAGCTTGCGCTCACGCCTCGGCGTCCGTCTCAAAGCGAGAAACGACGCGATTCGGTCGGTCACCTGCTCGATGCGGCCAGGTTCCGGGCGATTGACCAGCCCCCGGAATTCCAACGTATCGTCCCGTTCCGTGTCGGCCTTGAACGAAAGCGCGCCGGCGAGGATACGTCCATCCAGTTCCGGCAAAACCACGTGCATGGCGAGATCGGATGGGTTCAATCCGCGCGAGCCGGACAGCCAAGCGTCATGGCGGGTCGTGGCGATGATAACCTGGAACACCAGCACCCCGAGCCGGTCGAACAGCGTTTCGGCCCCCGGCTCCGCACCGCAGGCGAAGGCCGTAGCCGTAATCGCCGCAGCCGGTTTCAGCGACAGAAACACCTCTTCGACGAAGGCTATCGTATCCTTTTCCTTCAGACTGCCGACGAATATGGGAACGGGCACAAGACCGCGCTCCCTAAGCCGCAAGAACAACGCATCGATGGGCCCGACATCCGAAGCCAGCAGCATCGAGCGATAGAACAGGATCGGTACGATCTCTGCGTCAGGCCAAAAATCCGCAACCAAGCGGTCCAGCTCGCAAATCCCCGAACCGGGCAGGTAAAAACCGCGCTTCGGCACCGTCAGAGGCGCAGGATTTTCTTCGACTTCCCCGTTCTCGCGCAGTCCGGCCAGACAAGTGGCCAGAAGGCCCATATTCTCCTGCCCGCCCTCGCGAAAATAGGAAAGAACGGCCTTTCGCATCGTGCCCGACACGGTCGAAGCCGCTATGAGACGGCTATCGTCTTCCTGGTCTTCGCCGGGCAGCAGCGCCAGCGCAACGCCGTTCTCCCGGCACACACGCGAAAGCTGATCGCAACCGTAACGCCACCATTCATAGCCGCCGAGAACCCGCGCAATCACAACGCGCGCATGGCTCGCAACCTTGTCGGCCCAGATGTCGACCGACATCGGGTGACGCAGATCCTTCAGGCTGGCCAACCGCAATGTCGGAAGCTGCCGTCCTGCCGTGCGCCACGCTCGCGCAAGCCCGATGAGGTCGCTATCGGTAAAAGACAACACCGCCACATCGGCCGCAGATTGCTCCAGGTCGATCGGTTCGGCGAGATCGTCGAGCGATCCGGAGGATGTGGCGAGCAGGTGCATGCGTCAGCCTGCGAGCGTGTCCGCAATGCGTTTACGGTTCAGCCCCGCTTCGCCGATCACGATGAGGCGACTGCGACGTTCACCGGTACCCCAAAGCCGATCGAAATAATGATCGATGCGGGAGCCGACTGCCTGCACCTGCAGGCGCATCGGCTTACCGGAAACTTCGACGAAGCCCTTCACGCGCAGAACCTTGTCGTCCTTGGCGATCTCGGCAATCCGGCGGACGATTTCCTCGGGGGCAGCGACGGCCGGCACATCGACATCGAAGCTCTCGAACTCGTCGTGATCGTGTTCTTCTTCGTGATCGTGATGGGAATGGCGGTTATGAATGTCGTCCTCGACGGCAAGACCGAGCCCGATCAGAATAGCCGGATCGACCTTTCCGTTGCGGGCAGCGACGATCTTGACCGATGGCGTCAGATGATCCGTTACACGCTTCTCGACTTGCCGCAGCGTCCCCTCGCCGATGAGATCGGCTTTTGCCAGAACGACGAGGTCGGCGCAGGCAATCTGATCTTCAAAAACTTCCTCGATCGGGTCGTCATGATCGACCGACGGATCTTCGACACGCTGGCTTTCGAGCGCATACATGTCGTGGGCGATACGGCCATCAGCCAGGGCAGCGCCATCGACAACGGCGACAACCCCGTCGACAGTCACGCGGCTTTTGATCGCAGGCCAGTGGAATGCCTGAACCAGCGGCTTGGGAAGCGCGAGGCCGGATGTTTCTATCAGGATATGATCGACCTTGGGTTCCCGCGTCAGAATTCGGTCGAGCGCAGGCACGAACTCATCGGCAACCGTGCAGCAGATGCATCCATTTGCCAACTCGACGATATTCTCTTCCGGGCAATTCGCTATGCCGCAGCTTTTCAGAACATCGCCATCGATGCCGACATCGCCGAATTCGTTGACGATGACTGCGAGCCGCCGATCACCGGCATTCTCCAATACGTGCCTCAGGAGGGTCGTTTTCCCGGCCCCGAGAAACCCCGTGACGATCGTGCACGGCACACGGCTGAGAGAAGTCATTTCATCTTCCTTGTCATTTTTCTTGTCGCGTGAAGGGGTGGAAAGCGGGCGATAAGCCCACGCTTCAGCGCGTCCGGTCGTCCGCGCCAGGGAAGAATTCCGTCTTCCGTCTTTTGGAAAAGAAGAGCGCCTTCAATCAGATCGCAGGTACTCTCGACGGAGAGATCGCCGAAAACATATGACCAGCCGTGAGAGCAAAAAATCGCCGCACTGAGGCGTCTTTTACAGTTGCCAAGGCAATCGACCTCGAGCACCTCAATACCGGTTCCATGAGCAGCTTGGCATACGGCCTCGGCAAGCTGCGGACCGGGAAACGGTTCTTGCGGAGAGCCATCGGCGTCTCGGCAGGTTGCACAAACGACTATGCTTACAGACGATGAATTACGCATCGTCATGATACGCCCCTGTCCGGTCGAATGCCTGTGGGCCAAGGCTCCCCGTCTTCGACAAAACGAGAGGGACTTACCGACAAAGTTGAGAGGGCTTGATTGAATAAGGTTAGTTCAAGTCTCATCTTTGCGCCCTCCCGCGCAAGCCAAGAAATGCCACTCAATGGCGAAACAGCTGGCAGGTCTCCTGGCTCGCGGGTCTTTGCTCCATCCGCCTTACCGGCCTATACGGCCAGTGGCATTTCGGACTTCGCTCTCCGCTTACAGTTGCGGGGGCAGCTACGGCCTCGGGTTTTTAAAAACCTTCACCGTATTCCCTTTTCATCCGCCTCCCCTCAAAAGGATCGGCAGAACCATCTGTTTTTCAATCTGCAACGTCTCATTCCAGAACCGGATAGACGTCACAGTCGTCACGTTCTATTTCATTTAAGGTCTAGTTTCAATCCTGGGATCGAGCCCGTCCATCGCGCGACATTCGATCCATGGCTATCGGACAACGCGACTTGAGAAAAAACATGAGCAACGTCAGCGAAGAAGATCGGAATCGACATCGTGCGAAGATGGCCAAGCGCAAGGCCGTTCAAGACGCGGAACTTGCTGAAAAAACAATCGAGAAAGGATTGCTCATCGTCAATACGGGCCCCGGAAAGGGAAAATCCACTGCCGCTTTCGGACTGATGCTGCGGATGCTCGGTTATGATCGCCGTGTCGGCGTCATACAATTCATCAAAGGAGCTTGGAATACCGGAGAGAGAAAGGCGTTGGAGCGTTTCGGCGATCAGGTGGTCTGGCATTCCATGGGCGAAGGTTTCACATGGGAAACGCAAGATCTCGACCGTGACATCGCCGCAGCGGGCAGAGCCTGGGCCAAAGCGAAAGACATGATGAACGACCCATCGATCGATTTACTTGTGCTCGACGAGCTCAACATCGCACTCCGTTACGGCTACCTGGATCTTGCCGATGTCGTGACGCAGTTGAAAGAAAGAAGATCCGGGTTGCATGTCATCGTCACCGGACGGAACGCCAAACCTGAATTGCTCGATGCCGCCGACACGGTTACCGAAATGAATGCGACGAAACACCACTTCTCGGGCGGCGTAAAAGCTCAGCAAGGCATAGAGTTTTAAAGGTAGAATTTTTCCTAGTCAGTCGTCACAAGACGCAAATCCGGTGTAACCAAACTTTTCTCTTATGCCTTTTCAAGGGCCCTTCTGCGGCAATCGCATTCGATCACATCCGCGCTTTTGCGATAGCAAGCATGGTGTCGAGATCGAGATACTCTTCGAGATGAGCGGCGAGCCCATCCAACGTTTCTTCGACCATCGGTTCGTAGCGTAATGTCGATTGTCCGAGACCGAAGCGGGCAAGCCAAGCAGCACGAAATGCGTCCGACGAAAACAATCCATGCAGATAGGTCCCCGTTACTCGGCCATCCGATGAAGAAGCCCCTTCGCGTGCGCCTTCGAGCTCGAAGCCACCGCGCTCGCAATCGGGTCCATGCGTGCGGCCCATATGAATTTCGTAAGCCGAAACCGAGTGCCTGCTGTCGACATGGGAAGCTGAGACGGTTCGAACTTCCTTAGCCGCTCCCATGGTCGTTTCGACGTCGAGCAGACCGAGTCCTTCGCATTCCGTCGGCCCGCCTTCGAGACGCTCCGGATCGCGGCTCGTGCGTCCTAGCATCTGATAACCGCCGCAAATGCCGAGTACATGCCCGCCACGCCGCATATGGGCGACGAGATCGATATCCCAGCCCTGAGATCGGAAGAACTGCATGTCGGCGATAGTCGCCTTGGTGCCCGGCAAAATGACGAGATCGGCATTCCCCGGCAACGGCTTTCCGGGTGGCACCATGACGAGCCGCACGGAAGGCTCCAGTTTCAATGGGTCGAAATCGTCGAAATTGGCGATGCGGGAAAGCATCGGCACGGCAATGACGATCTGACCGTCCCGCGCCGCATGGGGCAACTCGAGATCGACCGCATCCTCGGCAGGGAGGCGGGCAGCTTCGCGAAACCAGGGCACGATGCCGAGCGGAGCCCAACCGGTCGCGCTCGCCACCGTCGTCATGCCATCCGCGAACAGGGTGGCGTCTCCTCGAAATTTGTTGATGAAAAAACCTTTGATGTGACGACGGTCCATATCGTCGAGAACGACATTCGTACCGATGAGGCTGGCGATTACGCCCCCGCGGTCGATATCGCCTGCCAAAACCACCGGCACACCCGCCGCAACCGCAAAGCCCATATTGGCGATATCGCGGCGGCGTAAGTTGGTTTCGGCAGGACTACCTGCACCTTCCACCACCACAATATCGGCTTCGGCCTCAAGCCGTGAGAAACTCTCCAGAACGACCGGCAGCAGATTTTCCCGTTCCCTAAAACCCGAGGACTCGAGCTGTCCGACCCGCTGCCCCCGTACGATGACCTGCGAACGGCGATCCGTCTCCGGCTTCAACAAAACGGGATTCATATCGACGGAAGGCGTTACGCAAGCCCCTCGCGCCTGTAAAGCCTGGGCGCGCCCGATCTCCCCGCCAACAACCGCAGCCGCGTTGTTCGACATATTTTGCGGCTTAAAGGGCCGCACGACGAGCCCGCGCCGTACGAAGGCCCGGCATAACCCGGCGACGATGAGGGACTTGCCGACATTCGAGCCGGTCCCCTGTATCATAATGGCTGCTTTACGGGACATGGCTTTCTCCAGGTTCAAGCGAGCGCAATATCGGCAACGGGAGACGGCTTCAAAAGGAGCGGACAACCGGATATCATCGCCACCGCCGCATCGCAGGCCTCCGCCACACGTTGATTGAGACGACCTTGTTCGTCGCGGAACGCACGCCCAAGTGCCGTTTCCGGTACAAGCCCCAATCCGACTTCGTTCGACACCAACACCAATGCGCAATGCGCCGCCCGAATGCTGTCGACGAGATCCGCTGCGACCTCGCTCGGACTCCGTTCGGCAAACATCGTATTACTCAGCCATAGCGTCAAGCAATCGACGACCACCGCCTCATCGGCCGTACAAGCCCGAATGGCCTGCGGCAGATCGAGTGGCACTTCCCTGGTTTCCCACCCTGCCCCACGTTCCGCTTGATGAAGGGCAATCCGCTCGGACATCTCAGAATCGCGAGATTCTGCCGTGGCTATGAATACTTTTCTTCGCCCCGAACGTTCGACGAGCCCCTGTGCCAATCGGCTCTTACCCGAACGGGCTCCGCCGAGGATGAAAATTTTCCGAAAATGCACAGCGCTTACCCCACCGTGAAAAACATGTCGGCACCTGAAAAACTCTGCAATTCGAAAGCGAACGATCGAAGCAGCGGGTCAGCAAACCATCCGATTGACTTCATTCTATGGCCTAGCTAGCATGAGAACACAATTGCGGGTGAAGGAAACTGGTGAAACTCCAGTACGGTCGCGCCACTGTATTTGTCCAAGCCGCATGGCACAGACGAAAGTCAGACCCTCCTCCCGTCCCACTCTTTATCCGGAACAGGACGCACGATCCTCGGAGGCGCTTATGACAATTCCTTCCAGACGTTTGGCCGACAAGAGCTTTTCTTCGGAACCGCCAATATTCGACGAACCGTTTCAAGCGCAGTTCGCCGATCTTCTGGCGTGGCGGCGGGACGTCCGGCGATTTCTCACCAAACCCATTCCGGAACCTTTAATCGAGCACATTCTCGACATGGTACAGCTCTCACCGTCCGTCGGCTTGTCGCAACCGTGGCGCTGGGTACGGATCGAAAGCTCCGAAGCACGCAAAGCCATCCGAGAGAACTTCGCAACGTGCAAAGCCAAAGCTCACGGCATCTATCAAGGGGACGCCGCAAAGCTCTATGGCCAACTGAAACTCGAAGGATTCGACAAAGCCCCGCTTGTATTTGCGGTATTCTGCGACCGCGAGACAGAACAGGGCAGCGGCCTGGGCAGTCATTCGATGCCGGAAGCGCTCGATCACTCGGTCTCCGGAATGATCAGCACCTTCTGGCTTTACGCCAGGACCTTCGGCCTCGGCGTCGGCTGGGTTTCCGTCGTCGATCCTGCTGAAGTCAAGAACACGCTTGCCGTTCCAGAAGAGTGGAAGCTGATTGCCCTTCTCTGCGTCGGCTATCCGGAAGAAGAACATATCGATCCGGAACTGGAACGCTGTGGTTGGGAATTCCGCTCGACAGCGGGAAGGACCATTTTGCAACGCTAGAGTGAAAGGCGTTTCATAGGAATCGCCATTCACTCTTATTTTCTTATGTCGTAAGGCTTATTTGCGTTTAACCGATTCCCACTTAAACGCACCTTACTCTAATCCTCCCCGATTTATTCGGAAGACACCCAATAGGCCCGGTGCGGAATTTCTTCTGCTTGAGGATTCCGCACCGATTAACCGTTTGAAGCTCTGGATCTCTCCATCGCCGCACGGAGCAAAGCCATCGCGCGGAAAGGTGCATGAGCGAACTTGCCACAGGCAAGCGTTGCGAAAAACCCGGTCACGCATCCCATGTGAATCGACAATAGAACCCCCATGAGAAACGTCTCTCGGAAGGCAAGCAAAGCCAAGCCCGTCAAGCAGACGAGAAACAACAGAAGGAGAAGGGTGTAATCCTTCGGGTGAGAATCCAGTTCCGCATTCCCACGGAACTTGATCCAGGCGAGGCCGCAACAACCCGTCATGACGCCCACCCCTCCCACTGTCCCTAGAACCACAGGGAGACTGAACACGGGATAGGGAGCTTCGATATGAAAAACGTGATGCCAAATCGAAGCGGACAAGGTCGAAAGAACGCACAGCAGGAAACCGTAAAGTAAAACGAGATGAAACCTTCTGCGCCAAAACGAAAAGACATCGTCGCGATCGTGACAACCGATCCCACCGCCTTTTAAATTAGGCAACGAGAGAATGTCGCGGAGAGCGGAAGGAATGGCTTTCCATGGATGTCCTCCGCCGGATCTCTTCCAAAAGACGAACAATCTCACGGTAAGAAGTACAAAAGAGACAAGAAACGGAATGAGAGCCGTCGAAACGAGGACGGACCAAGGCAAAACCTTATAAAAAGCTCCCGGACCTGAATGTTTGACAAACAAGACATCCCAGGGAATCAAAACCAAAGTGAGCGCCGGAAAGAGAAACATGAACGCCCAAGCGATCCACGATCGCCTTTTCCATGAAAGTTCGCGGACTTCCGCTAACGTTCTCGGAACGTTGACGGCAAATGGATGAGGCGAAGCGTATTGGCAAGCTGGCCAACAGTTTGCGCAATTATGGCACAGATGGGCCAGATACGTTATGTCCTCATCCGTGAACGAAGACCTCTTTTCAGCGATCCGGAGCGTTTCGCAATAACCGTTGCAATACTTGCATATCGCGCAAATCTCCAGGATACGACGTGCTTCATCCAATGGCATGACAGGCAGCTTTCTCTCCTGCAATTCGCCCGAAAACGGCACTGATAGTAATTCCCGCCCCTGCAAGATAACCGGCTCCCAGAACGTTTGGCGACATAATCATTCCGGCTGCAAATACATTGCGAATCGCATTTCCATCGGCCATGACGACGCGCGCTGTTTCGTCGATCCGAACCCCGAGCGAGGTAAACGCTATGCCAGGGCGGATCGGCAGGGCGAAAAAGGGCGGGCCCGATATTCGGCCCGTATCAAGGATCGAGGCGACAAGACGGCTCTGCGGCAAATCCAATTTCGCAGCAAGCTCTTGAACGGAATTCGTTCTTATCGGAGCGACAGCGAACAAGGGAGCTTTCGCCAACCCTTCTTTATCCAAAATCAAGACGGCATATTTGTCGGGAAGATTTGCGACACGCCTTCCCCAAGCGGAATAGCGGGTCGGTTCTGTAAATTCGGTCTCGTCCTGAAATCGCCGCCCGTTTCTGTCGACGACAATACCATGCTCCATCCCGTCGATCCGGGTGACGATCCCTCCGTCATGCTCGGGCGAGCGGGCATCAACCGCGACGAGGTGCCCGGCCTCCGATTGACCTACGGGTTGAACGCCTCGTCTAATCAAAGAAAAGAGAATGTCTCCGGTGGCAAACGGCGTACCGCGATTGACGATACCCGCAGGCGGGCGAGCCTGAAATCCTCCGCAACACAGAACGATACTTCGGTTGCTATCGTTCAGAGGTACATTCTCGACCGGACTATCGTAAGCAATCTGAACGCCAATTTTTTCAGCCATCCGATAAAGACTATTGATTGCAGCACGCCCTCCCCCAAGGAAAAACGCCGTTTTACGCGACCAGGGAATGTCTCTTTCCTGAAGCGCTAACCCCTGCCGACAAAACCAATCCGGCAGTTCGCCGGATTTCCGTACAAAAAGACGGATCAATCGTGGATCGCCTTGGTTTTTCGAAGCCCTCTCCAACTCACGAATAAAATCTTCTTCCTTATAACGTCCCGGAGAGTAGCGCTCGGGCTGCTCGTGCATGACACGAAAATTGCGCGAGTGACGCGCGTTCCCCCCACGCTGATACAGGGGAGCAGCCTCCATCATGAGAACGGACGCCCCTTTCCGACGAGCGGCAATGGCAGCGCACAAAGCGGCCATCCCGCCACCGACGACGAGAACGTCATGAGTTCCTGAAGCGATCTTCACAGCACCATACGCACGCGTTTCCCACCATGGCGAAGCCCATAGCGGTCGAAAGACATTTGTTTCGAATAGACGACGTTACGGCTTTAGAGTGAATGGCGTTTAAGTGGATACCGATTAAACGCGCCTTACTCTAGCCGTTTCCTGTCCGACGCCCTGCCGATTACGCAAAAACGGGGAGAATTCATCTCCTCGCTTACAGCAACGAGCGCTTTATTTGATCGCTCGCTGCTATAAGTTTATCGGAAACACGGCGCTCATTACCGAAAACCGGATTTTCGGCACGCCGCTCTAATCGACAATGGGCATCAATCTCACGCTGGCTGGTGTAGACGGACATTGAAAAGCGGACCGACGCTGAACCGGTGCAATGCTTTGGCAATGGCCAACACGGCAAGGTCGGCGAGGGGTTCGACGACGATGACGGTCATGTAAGCGGCACCGAAGCTCGCTACGTCAGCTAAGTTTTCCGAGGTAAAACCATGGCCGTAGAACGCCCAGAACGCCACCCAGGCGACGATGCCACCTTGATAGGCAGTAGAAAGCGCCAGCGCTTGTGTGTACCTCACATCGACATAAGGCGTCGAAGCCGGAATAATCCGCTTAGCGAGTAGATTAATGGCATACAACGGCACTAGAAGCGTCGTGACATTCATGCCGTATTGCGGCAGATCGAACGGCGCAAAAAACATACCCTGAACGAGTAAGCCAAGCGCCAAACCGATAGCCGCAGCCCCTGCCCCAAAGAGCAAAAGAAGCGTCGAACCGAGAATCAAATGTACTTCGGAGACACCGACCGGATAGTGCGGAAATACTTCGAAGAACGAGAAAACAAGGCTCGTCGTAATCACGCTTCTCATAAGAAGTGATGAAACGCCGCCATTATTACGAACATTGTCGTGAGCCATTTTTGCGGCGAGACCGAGGGCTCCCGCAGCCGTGACATAGCTGAGGGCGATTTTGGCGCCGTCAACAACACCAGGTTCAATATGCATGTGTATCTCCTTTCCGCGCCCTCCGCGCGGGAGAATTGAAGGGTGGGCAAAAGCCCGCGATTGCGATGGGACAGGTATCCTGGCTTGCGGTTCGTCACTTCGCCCGCCTTCCCGGCCTGTAGAAACTGGCCAGTGGCATTCGGACGTCGTTCACCGCTTACAGTTGCGGGGGCAGCCGTGGATTCGATCCCTGAGGATCTCACCACGTTCCCTGTCATCCGCTCGGTTGAATGAAGCGGAGCCATCGGAAACACCATAGATCATTAACAGCCGCGATTAAACCACATCATCGATTATTTCTTGCGGCGATGACCGGAAAGGGTGCCTTTCTCTCTCGGCTCTAATTTGAAAATCCATTTAGGCTATGGAAACAGAACGTAATTCTTCAAATGAGCGACGAAGCCAATCGGCTTCTCTCTCATCCAATTACACCGAGAAGAACCAACAGGAAGGCCAAGACGGCGATTTGGACGCTACAAGCGATCCTATAAAGCGATAGCGCCTTTCGGATATCCCATCGCGTCAGGTCATAACGGCCGTCGCCCATGAAGGCGACATCGGCGAGCTCTTTTCCATACATTCTCGGACCACCGAGCTTAAGCCCCAGCGCTCCGGCCATGGCGGCCTCGGGCCATCCTGCGTTGGGCGAGCGATGCCGCCGCGCATCCCGCGATACCGCTCGAATCGCGGACGAGGCCGATGCTCCAGGCTCGATGAGAGCTGCAAGAACGAGCCACAAGGCAGCAAGCCGTGAACAAGGCAGATTGACGAGATCGTCAAATCTGGCCGCAGCCCAGCCGAATGCCGCATAACGTTCGTTCTTATGGCCGATCATGCTATCAGCCGTATTGGCGGCCTTGTATAGAACCCCTCCAGGAAGGCCAAAGGCCGCGAGCCAAAATAGAGGCGCGACGACGCCGTCGGAGAAATTCTCCGCCAGGCTTTCGATAGCTGCACGGGATATTGCCGCCTCATCGAGCCCCTCGGTTTCTCGCCCGACGATCATGGAAACCGCAATGCGCGCCTCCTCGATGCCGCCACTCTCCAGTGCATGGGCGACAGCTAAAACATGATCGTGCAGGCTGCGTTGCGCCAAGAGCGTACTTGCTACGAGGATAAGAATGATAATTCCGAAAGGAATTTTAAGGCTCATCCAAACGATGCTAAAAGCGGCAAGACCGCACACGGACAAATAAAGGCTGAGAGTAGCCGCGCCCAAATATCTTCTTCCGACGGCCGAGTATTTCTGTTTATTTAAGAGGGCTTCCAATAAGCCGAGGAGCCGTCCCATCCAACCGACAGGATGGCCTATCGCACGGTAGATAACGGCAGGATAACCAATGCAGACTTCAAGCAATGCGGCCGCAACGGCAAGTAAACAATTCGAGGAAGCAGACACGACCTCAACTCCCGCATCCCGCGCACATGCGGCGCTGCTATATCATGGCGGCAACCTACCCGCAGCCCAAACATTGTTCCCGGATGCTCCGCAACCCTGGATCGATCTTTCTACCGGGGTCAATCCGTTCTCATATCCTCTTCCTCCGATCAGTGTAAATGCTTGGACTCGCCTGCCCGCCCCGGAGATCATCCGCGGACTGGAACGCACAGCCGCCCACCATTACGGCGCGCCGCAAAAAAACGCCATTGCAGCGGCAGGATCGCAGGCGCTCATCCAATTGCTTCCATTGGTTTTGAAAAATGCCATGGATATCCGTATCTATGGCTTCACATATACCGGCCATGCCATCGCATGGACGACATCCGGTAAGACCGTAAAAACAGCCAATACTCTCGAAGAGCTTCGAGGAGCGGATGTCGCTATCGTCGTGAATCCGAACAATCCGGATGGGCGCCTTATCTCTCCGCCACAACTGTTGGAATTGGCGCGTCATCTGACGAATAAGGGTGGAACGCTGATCGTCGATGAAGCCTTTATGGACTTTTTCGACCCCTCTTGCAGCATTATTCCCTATATGCCTCCACAGGGGATCATTGCCTTGCGCTCGTTCGGTAAGGCTTACGGCCTAGCCGGTCTGCGGCTGGGTTTCGCCTTGTGTTCCGAAGACATAGAGCCCCCCTTGCGTGCTCTTGTCGGATCTTGGGCCGTAAGCGGCGCAGCTATCGAAATCGGCGAAGCAGCCTTGCGTGACAATAACTGGCTTGCTTCGATGCGTATACGATTAAGGGAAAATGCCGACAGGCTCGATAAGCTACTAACGACACATGGCCTCAATGTTCAGGGAGGAACAATTCTTTTTCGTCTGGCGGAGCATCATGAAGCGAGCAAACTTTTCATGCATCTCGCGTCCCATGGCATATTGGTCCGAGCGTTTCCTCATATGTCGAGAAGTCTCCGCTTTGGCATTCCAGGCGATAACGGCCATTGGGAACGCTTGGAGGCTGGCTTGAAGACCTTTGAGCCATGAACATTTTTTGACGGTTTGCAGTATCTTCAATGCATTCGCCATTGAAGAAAGAATAAAAAAATTTCAGTGAAATAAATGGCGCGCCCGAAAGGATTCGAACCTCTGACCCCCAGATTCGTAGTCTGGTGCTCTGATCCAGCTGAGCTACGGGCGCTTTGGTTTCGACGCGGTGTGTTGCGGAAACGGCGTGTCCATATCCGCT
>RRZU010536278.1_pt1 | contig 26360 bp, 21 predicted proteins | sample 2165561 | NCBI WGS metagenome assembly RRZU01 (sample SAMN10456909, study PRJNA506462) | wastewater metagenome | isolation source: wastewater sludge | place: USA: Moscow, Idaho | reverse complement strand
TGGAAGAAGCAATAGAAGATTACATATATTATTACAACAACAAAAGAATAAAGGAAAAATTAAAAGGATTAACTCCTGCTTCTTACAGAAGTCAATCCTTATTAGTAAGTTAAGTCTAACTTTTTGGGGTCAGTTCAAAAAGGCTCTTTTTAATTTATAATAATTAGTTAGTGAAATTTACGTTAGTGAAATCTACATTGTGGAAGAATAATTCAACTCTTCTGTTATTGTATCTTCCTTCTACTGTGTTGTTAGTATCTGATGGTTGAGTTTCACCTTTTCCAGTTACTGCTCCTATAGATACTTTATTGCTTAATCCATATTCTTGTAATAACTTAGAAACATTTTGTGCTCTAGCTACTGATAACTTTTGGTTATAAGCATCTGACCCTGTAGAATCTGTATGTCCTACGAAATCAATTGATCCACCTTCTGCAAATTTATTGATTACTCCTGCTATTGTTCTTAAATCAGAAGCTTCTTGTGCATTAGGAGTTCTTCCATCTACTTTGAATCCTCTTATTACACATTTTTTCTCATTTGTTGAACAGCTTAAAGGTAATACTGCATTTTTTGCAACTGCAACGTTGTTGATTTGAGATTTTGCTGGAACTTCAACTATTTTCTCAACTGTTTTTGTAACTACTTTTTCTACTGGAACTTCAACTGTTCTAGTTACTATTTTAGCAGATCTATCATTTACGACATTTCCTAATCTTAATCCTAATCTTAATCCCATTGATTCGTTATATTCGTTTAGTTTTCCACCTACAGAATTTGTAGATGTAATAGGTGTTGCAGTTCTTTCATATATTGCTTCTAATGAAAATCTACCTAATTCAGTTCCTACTCCACCTGCTAAATATAATCCGTTTTCAACTTCAACTCCAGCATCTCTTACTTCTCCTAATGCTTTATTGAATGCATAACCTGCTCTTCCTAATAAATATAATGCATCATTTCCTTTTTTAGTAGTTACTAAATTTACTTTACCTAATGCATAAACTGGAACTGTTCTTAATGCTTTATACTTCTCATCATCATACTTTAATTTTTTATCAAATTTATATTCTGAACCAATTCCCCATTCAAATTCACCTTGGTTATCAAAAATATATTCTGCCCCTAATGTTGCTCCTTGACCAAAACTTGCTGATTCTCCAAAAAATGAAGCTGATACTATTTCATTTCTTTTAGCATCTACTCCAACTTTAATTTGTACTTCAGACGCAGCTAAGCTTAATGATAATAAAGCTGTTCCTAAAATAATTATCTTTTTCATTTTAATTCCTCCTTGAAATTTTTCTAAAAAATTTATTTGTAAATTTATATTACATGACTATTATAACCCATAACAAAAAAAAATGCAACTTATTTGATCAAAAGTCTTAAATTTTAAAGACTTTTAATGGTGTCTTTATCAATTCAAATAACAATTTTATTCTATTATATTTTATTTTTTCATTTTCAACATTTATCATTACATTATTAAAGAAATTATTTATATTATTTGAATTTGATATTAATAAATTTGTAAATTCTTTGAAATCATTAACTTTATCTAATTTTAATGTTAATTCATATAAAGATTTTTCATGTTCATTTTCAAATAATGAACTGTCTATTGTATTATTATTTTCAATGTTATCTTCATCTTTTATTATATTATTTACACGTTTTAGTAAATTAATCATTGTATCAAACTCATTTTTTTCATTTAATTCTTTTATTATTTTTAATTTTTCTACTAGTGATGCAATATTTGTATCAGTATCTATCACATATTGAATCATATTTTTATCATATTGTTCACTTAGTACATTCAATAAACGTTGCTTAAAGAATTCTTTTACATCTATATCTATATTTTTTTCTTTTACTTCTTTTGATTTTCCAAATATTGAAATTGAATAATCTACTAAATCATTATAATCTATTGAAATGTTTTTATGTAATGCCACATATATTATTCCTTGTACAGCACGCCTAATTGCATATGGATCTTTTGAACTTGTCGGCTTCAATCCAACAGCAAAACATCCAATAACTGTATCCATTTTATCTGCTATTCCTGCAATTGCTCCTTCTATTGTACTAGGTAATATATCTCCTTGATATCTTGGTAAATAATGTTCAAATATACCTTTTGCAACATTTTCATTTTCACCTTGTTTTCTTGCATATACTTCACCCATAAATCCTTGTAATTTAGTAAATTCTTTTTCTCCAATTACATTTGTAACTAAATCTGCTTTTGCTAATTTAACTGTTCTAAGTATATCCTCTTGTTTTTCTTTTAATTTAGTTTCTTCTATTAAATATTTTGCTATTTCTAATGATCTTTCTACTTTTTCATATATTGTTCCCATATCTTTTTGAAATACAATATTTTTCAATCTGTCTACATTTTTTGAAAAATCAGTTTTTAAATCTTCATCATAAAAAAACTTAGCATCTGCAAGTCTTGGTTCTATAACTTTTTCATTTCCTTTTTTAACTTCTTCTGAATATTCATTTGCATTTCTAATAACAACAAACTTATTCGTTAACTTTCCATTATTATCTACAACTGGAAAATATCTTTGATGTGTTTCCATTGTTATTGTTATTATATCTTCTGGTAATTTTAGATATTCTTTATTGAATTCACCTTTTATTGCAAATGGATATTCTATAAGATTTACTACTTCTTCTAGCAAATAATTATTTGTTATTACTTTATCCCCGTCTTGTTCACAATTATTTTTAATACTTTCTAATATAGATATTCTTCTTTTATCTCTATTTGCAATAACAAAATTTTCTTCTAATTTTTTTTCATATTTATCTGTGTTATTTATAACTATTTCTTGTGATCCAAAAACACGCATTCCTCTAGTTATATTAGATGATTTTATTCCTTCAAATTCAAATTCTAAAATTTCATTATTTAAAATTGATAAAAACCATTTTATTGGTCTTGCAAATCTAAATGACTTATCTGACCATTTCATATTTTTTTCAAATTCTATTTTTTTGATTACATCAGTTAATATACTAGGTAATATTTCTTTCACATTTTTACCTTTTATATATTGCTCTACTGAAATATATTTTCCTTTTTCATTTTCTATTATTTTAACATCATTTTCTGTAGCTTTTTGAGATTTTATAAATCCTTCTCCTGCTTTTGTTAGTGTCCCATCTTTATATGCTATTTCAACAGATGGTCCCACGCTTTTTTTATCTAAATCTTCTTGTCTTTCACTAATATTTTTAACTATTACAGCAAATCTTCGTGGAGTGCTGAAACTATCTATATCATCAAATTTTATTCTGTTTTCAGAAAGCTCTTTTGATAAGATTGATTTTAAGTCTTCTTCTGCTTGATTTACATATCTTGCTGGTAATTCTTCAATTCCTATTTCAAAAAGAAAATTCAATTTCGTCACCTCTCTCGGCTAATTTATTTCTTTAAAAGTGGGTATCCTAATTTTGTTCTTATTTCAACAAATTGTTCTGCACATCCTTTTGCTAGATCTCTCACACGTAATATATATGACATTCTCTCTGTTGTACTTATTGCTCCACGTGCATCTAAATTATTAAATATATGAGAACATTTTAGAACATAATCATATGCTGGTAATACAAGATTATTTTCTAAACAATTTTTTGCTTCTTTTTCAAACATATCAAATAATTGAAAATGCATCGATACATCTGCTACTTCAAAACTGTATTTTGACATTTCATACTCATATTGATATCTTCTTTCACCATATTTTACTCCATCTGTCCACTCTAAATCATATACATTATCTACATTTTGTAAATATAGCGCTATTCTTTCTAATCCATATGTCAGTTCTGCTGGTGTTATATCTACTTCTATTCCTCCAACTTGTTGAAAATATGTAAATTGTGTTACTTCCATTCCATCAAGCCAAACTTCCCAACCAAGTCCCCATGCTCCTAATGTTGGACTTTCCCAGTTATCTTCAACAAATCTAATATCATGCTTTGTTCTATCAATTCCTAATGCTTCCAAACTTTCTAAATATAATTCTTGTATATTTTCTGGTGATGGTTTCATTATTACTTGAAATTGATGATGTTGATAAACTCTATTTGGATTTTCTCCATATCTTCCATCTTTAGGTCTTCTTGATGGTTCAACATATGCAACATTCCAAGGTTCAGGCCCTAATGACATTAAAAATGTATCAGGATTGAATGTTCCTGCTCCGGTTTCTACATCATATGGATTTCCTACAACACATCCTTTTTCACTCCAAAATTTTTGCAATGTTAGTATAATATTTTGAAAAGTCATATATTCTCTCCAATCTAACTATTTTTTGTTTACTTTTTTATATTTTTCTATTAAATAATACGCTACTATAATATACAATCCAATATGTATATACGTATCCGCAACATTAAATACAAAATGCCAAATACCTCTAAAATCTATCATATCAATAACAAAATTTCTAAATATTCTATCTGTCATATTTCCTGCAGCACCTGCAGCTATTATAGAAATCCCTATCTTTATTGGTTTACTATACTTTGAAAAATTTTTATATTCTGTTATTACTACATAAATTATTAAGATAACACTAACAATAGTAAAAATATTTATTTTACCTTGATATAATCCGAATATTCCACCGTGATTTTCAACATAAGTTATATGAAAAAAATCTTTTATAACAGGTATACTGTATCCAATTTGTCCTTGAGATACAGTATACATATAATGTTTTGTTATTTGATCTATTATTAATAATAATAGAAAAATAAATATATATAGCATAATTTCCTCTACTTTTACATTTTATTTAGTACTGATGCACATCTAGGACACACATCTTTATGATTTGAATCTTGTCCTACAGCTACATCATATTTCCAACATCTTTCACATTTCTCTCCATCTGCATGTTCAACTGAAATACTTACTCCAGTAATTCCAGTATTTTCTAATGATTCTGACATTCTTTCAACTTGAGAAACTATAAATATATCTGCTATCTCTTGTGCATTTTTATCAAAAATAAACTTATAGTCATCATTTTCAATATTTATTTTTACTTTTGCATCAAGTGATAATCCAACAAGTCCTGTTTGTCTTGATTCTTCTATTTTTTTATTTACTTCTCTTCTAAGTTCTGCTATTTTATCCCATTTTTGAGATAATTCATCATTTCTATATTCTTTATTTTCTTCAACCCATTTAGATAATAAAACACTTTCCTCTTCTTTTACACCTTCTGGTATTCTTTCCCATATTTCTTCTGCTGTAAATGATAATACTGGAGCTATTACTCTAACTAACACTCTTAGTACTTCTGCCATAACAGTTTGAGCGCTTCTTCTTTCTACAGAATTATCTGTATCACAGTAAAGTCTATCTTTTATTATATCTAAATATTGTGCTGACATATCTATTGAACAGAAATATGTAATTTCTTGGAATAAACTATAAAATTCATAATTATCATAATATTTAGTTGTCTTTTCTTTCAACATTTCTAATTTATGCATTGCCCATTTATCTATTTCAGGCATATCTTTATAATCAACTTTATTATTATAATCAAATCCATTTAAGTTCCCCATAAGAAATCTTGCAGTATTTCTTATTCTTCTATATGCATCCGACATTTGTTGTAATATATTTTCTGATATTCTTACATCTTCTCTATAATCAACTGATGAAACCCATAATCTTAAAATATCTGCTCCATATTTATCTATTATATCTTTAGGATAAATAACATTTCCTATTGATTTTGACATTTTCTTTCCTTGTCCATCATTTACAAATCCATGAGTAAGAACTTTTTTATATGGTGCATCTTTAGTTGAAGCAATTGATGTTAATAATGATGTTTGGAACCATCCTCTATGTTGGTCACTTCCTTCTAAGTATAAATCTGCTGGTCTTGGTAAATTTCTTGGCGCTAATACAGATCTATGTGATACTCCCGAATCAAACCAAACATCCATTATGCTTCTTTCTTTTCTTATTTTAATATCTTTTAAGTTATATTTTTCTAATAACTCATCACCAATTATTTCTGATGCTTCATATTTCCACCATATATCTGTTCCTTCTTTTGATACTAATGAAATTACTTTATCCATAATTTCAGATTCATAAATAACTTCATTTGTTTCAGAATTATAGAATAATGGTATCGGTACTCCCCAGGCTCTTTGTCTTGATATAGTCCAATCAGGCCTAGTTTCAAGCATTGAATTAATTCTATTTCTTCCCCAATCAGGAACAAACTCTACTTCTTTTAATGCATTTAATGCATTTGTCCTAACATCACTTTCATCCACACTTATAAACCATTGTTCTGTTGCTCTGAATATAACTGGTTTTTTACTTCTCCAGTCATGTGGATATGAATGTGATAAATCTTTGTGTGCTAATAAATGTCCACTTTCTTTTATGTCTTCCATTATTATATTATTCGCTTTTTTATAAAATAATCCCTCATATTTTCCTGCTTCTTTTGTAAAATGACCTTTATCATCTACTGGTGACAATACTCCTAATCCATATCTTTGTCCTACATTATAATCATCTACTCCATGACCAGGCGCAGTATGTACACATCCGGTTCCTGCTTCATTAGTTACATGATCTCCAACCATTATTAGTCCTTCTCTATCAATAAACGGGTGTGTATAATGTAAATTTTCAAGATCTATTCCTTTTACTTCTTTAATTAATTCATAAGATAATCCCATGTCACTAAACGCTTTTTCAGATAAGTCTTTTGCTAATATTAAATTTCCTTTTTCTGTTTTATATATACCATAAGTAAATTCGGCATTAACAGAAATACCTAAATTAGCTGGTAATGTCCATGGTGTTGTTGTCCATATAACTAGACTAACTGGCATTCCAATTTTATCATTAATATCTGCTAATCCATCCATTTTTACGTATATTGATGGTGAAACAACATCTTTATATTCTATTTCTGCTTCTGCTAATGCTGTTTCTGTTGTAGGTGACCAATATACTGGTTTTAATCCTTTATAAACATATCCATTTTCGTATATTTGTTTGAATACTCTTAATTGTTCTGCTTCGTAATCAGGATTTAATGTTAAATATGGTTGATCCCATTCACCTAATATTCCTAATCTTATAAATTCATTTTTTTGTTTTTGTACCCATTTAAGTGCATATTTTTTACACTCTTGTCTTATTTGTAATGGAGTCATAGTTTTAGCTTTATCCCCTAATTCTTCCATTATTTTCCATTCTATTGGTAATCCATGAGTATCCCATCCTGGTATATACGGTGCATTGTACCCTCTAAGTCTTTTATACTTTAATATTATATCTTTAAGTACTTTATTTATTGCATGACCTATATGGATATCACCATTTGCATATGGTGGTCCATCATGTAGTATGAAAAATGGTTTATCGCCTTCTTTTGATTTGATGTATATATTAGATTTTGTCCAATCTCTTATCGTTAATGGCTCTTTTTGTGGTAAATTAGCTTTCATTTTAAAGCTTGTTTTTGGCAATTGCAGTGTTCCTGCATAATCAACTTTATTTGTATCTTCTGACATTATTCCTCCATTACATTATATTTATTTCATTATTTTTATCCTAAACTAACATACTTCCTGCAAATACTAATATACCTAAAATTGCTGCATATACTAATGAGTATTTAATAGTAAATTTCAACATATCTCCTTCTTTTCCTACTAATCCAACTGTAGATGCTGCTATTGCTATATTTTGTGGAGAAATCATTTTACCCCCTGTAGCTCCTGCTGTATTTGATGCTATAAATAATGATTTTAACATTTCATTTCCTGGTTTTAATCCTTGTGCTACACTATTTTGTAAATCTCCAAATAATAGATTTGACGATAAATCACTTCCTGTAACAAATGTTCCTATTGTTCCCAATAACGGTGATATAAATGGGAAGCCTTTTCCTGTTAAACTAACGAATCCATTAGCTATACTTTGTATCATCCCGCTATGTTTCATTACTACTGATAACGCAACTATTCCCATAATTACTACTAATGATGGTATTTTATGAACAGTTGTGTGTACTAATACTGATGTCATATCTTTTATTTTTGCTTTTTGAATTAATCCCGCTATTACTGTTGCTAAAAATAATGGTGCTGCTGGTGCTAATAACCATTTAAATGTAACATTTGGATTTCCACCATCATTAAACCAAACTTTTTCATTTCCTAATGCAAAGTTAAACTTTGTTGTTGTTGGTTCTAATAACTCATGCATGTGTTTTACTACTGGACTTGTCCCTATTATTAATATTATCATTAAAATGTATGGTAACCATGCTAAGAATGCTTCTTTTCCTGTAACTGGTGACTGTACAAATCCTTCAGCATTTTTAATGAATTTTTTTATAGCAAATATCATTAATATCATCGCAAATAAGCTTGATAAAATTGTTGGCAATTCTGCACCCATTGTAAATGCTATTATTGGTTGTATTAAGTATCCTAAAATTGATGCTATTATAACCGGTAACATACCTCTTCCAAATGCAGAATTTTTTCCATTTTCTATTTCCTTATTTGCCATTGATACTAAAATAAATGGTATAATGCAAGTTAATATTAATAATAAGCATGATGTAAATAACGGTGTAAAATGTCTATCTAATCCTAATTTATCTACCATTGTTGTAACTGGTAATCCTACCGTTCCAAACGCAGTTGGTGTTGTATTTGCTATTAAACAAATTAATGCTGCATTTAATGGATTAAATCCAAGTGATACCATGATTGCTGCCGGTATTGCTACTGCTGTTCCGTATCCTGCTATTCCTTCTATGAATCCACCGAATCCCCATGCTAAAACTAATGCTTGTGCTCTTTTGTCTGTTGTTATATTTCCTAACATTTTCTTTACAGTTTCAATTTTACCTGTTTTTACAGATAAATCATATGCAAATAATGCTGCTATAACTACAAATCCTATAGGCATCCATGCTACTGCAAATCCTTCTAATAATGAAGCAATAATTCCTTGTATGCTCATATTCCATTTTGGAACTACAAACGTCAATCCGATTGCCACCGCCAAACTCGTGTAGGCACTCACCATTGCTGATTTTTTTAACCCTGCTAACATAACTAAAAACAATATTATTGGTACTAAACCAATTAAAAATAAACTCATCGTATCTCTCCTCCTGTAATTTTTATTTCATTTTATTATAAACCTTTTCTTGTTAATCCTACTCTTCCTCTTTCTTTATCTAATTGTAATATTTTTACTTTTATTATTTGTCCAACTGATAATACTTTTGTTGGATCTGAAACAAATTTATCTGATAATTCAGAAACATGAATCAATGCATCATTTTTTAATCCTATATCAACAAACGCACCAAATTTTGCCACATTTCTAACTGTTCCTTCTAATACCATACCTTCTTTAAGATCATTCATATTTAGTATATCTGATCTAAGTAATGGTTTTTCAAAATCATCTCTTGGATCTCTTCTATCTTTTAATAAAGCATTGTAGACATCTTTGGTCGTTTCTGGTCCATATTCGTTATCTTTTATTATTTCATTTAAATTGATAACTGATAATTTCTGTCTAACTATCTCTCTATCTTCATTTAAATCACTAACTTTACATCCTGCAACAGATAATATTTTTTCTGCAATATGATATGATTCTGGATGAATTATTGTATTATCCAATGGATTTTTACTATCAGGCACTACCACGAATCCCGCCATTTGCTCAAACGCTTTATCTCCAAGACCTTTAACTTTTTTCAATTCTTTTCTATCTTTAAAATCTCCATTTTCTTGTCTATAATCAACTAAGTTTTTAGCAACATTTTTCTTTATTCCTGAAACAAAACTTAATAATGCCCATGATGCAGTATTTATATTTACTCCAACAGTATTTACAACGTGCTCTATTGTTTGTTCTAATGTTTCATTAAGTCTTTTTTGATTTACATCATGCTGGTACATCCCAACTCCAATTGATTTGGGATCTATTTTAACTAATTCTGCCATAGGATCTTGTATCCGTCTCGCTATAGATATAGCTCCTCTTGCTGTTACATCTAATTTTGGGAATTCTTCTGCTGCTATTTTAGATGCTGAATATACAGATGCTCCTGCTTCACTAACAATTAAATATGACACTTTCTTTTTAGATTCTTTTATTATTTTTGCAACAAAGCTTTCTGTTTCTCTAGATGCTGTTCCATTTCCTATTGCTATTATATCAATATCATATTTGTCAATATATGATAATATCTTTTTCTTTGCATCTTCAAGCTGCCTCGGATTATGCATCTCCTCAACTAAATATAGGACATCATCTATTTCATAAAATCCATCTTTGTTTATTACCACTGTTTTACAACCTGTTCTGTACCCTGGATCAAGTCCCAATATTGATTTTTTTGATAATGGTGGTTGTAATAATAATTTTTCTAAGTTATCTGCAAATATATTTATTGCTTCTTCTTCTGCCTTTTCTGTATATACATTTCTAACTTCATTTTTTATTGATGGATAAGCTAATCTATTTAATGAATCTTCTATTACATTTCTAAAAAATTCATTCATTTTTTTGTTTTTAATAGAATTTAAAATGAAACTATCGATATATTCTTGTGTTCTTTCATCGATATCTATATCAACTTTTAATATTTTTTCATTTTCTCCTCTATTTAATGCTAATATTCTATGAGATGCTGCTCTTGTAATAGGCTCTGAATATTCGTAATAATCTTGGTATACCCCTTTTACATCTTCTGATTTGTTTTTTTCTATTACTTTAGCAACTAAAATACCAAATTTAGATATTCTCTCTCTTAGAAATTCTCTTATTTTTATATTTTCTGATAAATCTTGTGCAATTATTAAATGTACTCCTTCTATTGCTGCTTCAATAGTTGGTACTTCTTCTGTTATATACTTTTCTGCTTCCTTTTGTAACAATTCCATTACTGTTGTTTCTTCTAATGCAAATATTGATAACGGCTCTAAACCATTGTCTTTGGCTATATCCGCTTTTGTTTTTTTCTTCTTCTTATATGGCAAATATAAATCTTCAACTTCCTGTAATTTGATTGAATTTGTTATTTCTGCTCTTAATTCATCTGTTAATTTACCTTGCTCATCAATAAGACGTAATACTTCTTCTTTCCTTTTTTCTAAATTTCTATAATATGTTACTTTATCTATTATATTTCTAATTTGATCTTCATCTAAATTTCCTGTAACTTCTTTTCTATAACGTGCTATAAATGGAACAGTTGCCCCTTCATCGAATAGTTGGATTGTATTTTCGACTTGTGTTTCTTTCAAATTGAGTTCATTTGCTGTATGTTTTAGGATTTCCAATTCAATTCCTCCATATAATCAAAATATCTTCAATTCTAACACAATTCTAAGAAAATTAATAGTGCCGATAGGGCATAAATTGATTTTAATATGTTTATTTATACTCTAAAAGCAAAATAAAAACTAGGCTTTAACCTAGTTTTAAATTTTTTTATTTTATTCTATAATTACTTTTCTAAAACTTCTAATACTAATGTTTCTCCTGCTTTTGCTTCTCCAGTCATTTTTGAAAGTGGTGCATAATCTTCATAATTAGATATTATTATAGGTGTTTGTACTGATTTTGCATTTGCTTTTAAAAATTCATAATCATACTCTATTAATGGAGTCCCTTGTTCTACTTTAGAACCCTCTTCTACTAACCTTTTAAATCCTTCACCTTGTAATTTAACTGTATCAACACCAAAATGAACAAATAATTCTATTCCATCTTCTGTTAATATACTAAACGCATGGTTTGTATCAAATATTTTTTCTACTGTTCCTGTTATTGGTGCTACCATAACTCCTGATGCATTTGGTACTATAGCTATACCATCTCCTACCATTTTTTCAGCAAAAACTGCGTCATCTACTTCTTCTATCGGTATTATAGTTCCTGTTATTGGTGCAACTATTTTCCCCTCAAACGCTTTTACAGTACCTTTTCCTGAATCATCTTTCTTTTTTAAAAAATCAAAAAAACCCATTTTGTATACCTCCATTTAAAATTTAAAAACTTATTTTTTTCACATAATAAATATATACCATATGTATTACTTTTAGTCAATTCTATTTCTTAATATTTTTAATTTCTTTCTCTAATCTATCTAATAATAAATCTAGCTGTTTTCCTACTGCATCAATTGTTTCCTTTTTTGATAAATCTACTCCAGCTCTTTTTAATTGCTCCATTGGGAAATCACTTCCACCTGATGATAATAATTCTATATATTTTTTTCTAGTTTCTTCTCTTTTTTTCGAATCCTTTTGTTTTATCATATCTTCATATATTTTAGCTGATGATGCAAAACATGTTGCATACTGATACACATAAAATGGCGAATTATAAAAATGTGGTATTCTTGCCCATACATTGTACAACACTTCGTCTTTAGCTACTGTATCTCCATAATATGTATCAAATAAATTCTTCATAATTTCTGACAATCTATCTGCTGTAATCGGTTCACCTTTACTTGCTAATTCATGTGCTTGATATTCGTAATCTGCTAGCAATGTTTGAAAATAGAATGTGCTTACAATATTTCCTATTTCTTGATCTAATAATGCTATTCTTTCCTCTGATGTTTTTGCTTTTTCTAACATGTAATCTAGTAGTAATCGTTCATTGAATGTAGATGCTACTTCTGCAACAAATATAGTATAATCATGTGTTGAAAACGGTTGATTTTCACTTGAATATAACGTATGTAATGTATGTCCTAATTCATGTGACAATGTAAATACTGCATCCATTGTTTCATTATAATTTAATAACATGTACGGGTGTACTCCGTACACACCTGTAGAATAAGCTCCAGAACGCTTTCCTTCAGTTTCAAAAACATCTAACCATCCATTTGATATTGCTGTTTTCATTTTCGAAACATATTCTTCACCTAATGGTTTAACTGACTCTAATGTCATTTGTTTAGCTTCTTCGTAATTATATTCTTTATCAAATGAAGATATCCCAACTAAATTATCATAATTATGATATTCTTTCAATCCAAGTAATTGCTTTCTAAGTCTCATATATCTTTTCAATGGCTCTGTATTTGATTTGACAGAATTTATAAGATTTAAATAAACATCATTTGGTATATTTTTTGACGATAAAAAACTTTGTAGAAAATTATCATAATTGTGTGCTTTACTATCAGCTATATCTCTTTGTAATATAGAATTATATATTGAAGCAATTGTGTTTCTCTTCTCAGCAAACGCACCATAATGACCTTCAAACGCTTTCTTTCTATCTTCTTGATTCTTATTTTGTGTAAGTATTTTACTATAATTTCCATACGTAACTTGCTCTTTTTCTCCTGTTGATAGTTCAACTGTTGGCCATTTCATATCTGTTATAGTTACTTCCGAATATATATTTTCCGGAACACTCATGTATTGCCCATAAAATGATAATAATTTAGATTCATTTTCATTCAAAACATGTTTTTGCATTCTAAATAAATTTTCTAATCCAAATTTATAATCTTTAAATTCTGGTGTTTTAGACCATTCTAATACTTTATCTTCACCTATTGATATAACTTCTGAACTAACCCATGATAAATCTGTTCCTATTTTTGAAAATAAATACTCTGCTCTTTGTAAATGTTCAGTTGCCTCTTTATCATGTGCATTCAAATCACTTGCTAAATTAGGATACATATATAGTTTATATGATAATTTATCTATTTCTTCCTGTTTTTTATAAAATTCTAACATTTTGTTTCTATCACTAAGTTGTCCTTTGTATCCAACTAATTCTTTAGACATCGTTTCTATTTTGTTATAATCCGTTTCCCATTCTTGCCAATTGTTGTATATATCTTTTAAATTCCATTTATACTCTTTTGGTATTTCATCTCGTGTTTTATATACTTCTGACATACTCAATCCTCCTAATAATAATGATAAAAATAATACTTTTTTGAACATGACGCCTCCTTATTTATTTCCATTTATTTTTTGTAATAAATAAACAGCCACTGCAACTGGTATAATTAAGTAAGAAACACTTACAAATGCATCAAATGCTATTTTAAAAAACGCTATTAATGCTACTATTCCTACTGCTGCTGCTAAACTTTTTGTAATTAACCATATTTCTCCTTGTGGTGTAACATCTCTCATATTTTTTTATCCTCCATTTACATTAAATATATTTTTTAATTTGTATTTTTTCTTTTCCTTTTTTTGATTCACCTTTATCTAAAAACAATTTATATTTACCAAATCCTCTTATTGTTATTGTTGCTCCTATTTCTATAACTTTTGATTTATCTTTTTCTTCAATATAATCTACTAATATTTTACCTTTTTCAATTTGTTCGATAATTTTTGTTCTAGATACATTAGTAATTGCAGAAACAATGCTATCTAAACGTTTTGATGGAACTGTGATTATTTTATCATCATATTTATATTGCGGTATTTCTTCATTGTTTTCTATTATTTCAAGTGAACAATTATCTTTTCCAATTTGATTTAATTCTGATAGTACATAATTAACTATTTTGTTAGAGACAGGTACATATGCTACATTATCATTCAATATAACATCTCCAATCAATTCTCGCTTTATATTTAATCCCATTATACTTCCTAATATATCTTTGTGTTCATATTTTTTAAACTTTGTTTTTATTATTATTTTCAATAATGACATTCCATAATCAACATCAAAACCGTCGTAATCAATAGGAACAAATGCAATCTTACATCTATCACTATCACCAAATAATCCATTATGATATATACTTATATTATTTATTTTATTTCCTATTTTCTTCCAAAATATTGGTGTATAAAACTCATCTGTTACAACTATTATATTATTTTCTAATGATAAAGAATAATCATTATAAAGTTTTTGAATATCCTTTTCTATATCTTTGGCGAATAATTTTATAAAGGATTCTTTTTTCATATTTTCATCACTTTTTTATAAGAAATATATGCTACATATTGTTTAACTAATATAAATTGTACTGAAGCAAATAGAGCTGCAAACAATGCCGCTTTAGCTGTAATATGAGGTGTTAATGATATTATTATTAATACTATCCCTGTTATTAAATATAATATCTTTGCTAACTGTACTACTTTTTGATCAAGTGATATTTTAAGTTCCATAAATTTATAGTTTGTAATACTTTGGTCTCTCAATCCTATAACTATATATAAACAAATATTATATATTCCCATTCCAATTAAATGCATTCGTGTTAGTACATGTAAATTTTCAGCATGATGAGGATATATCATTTCACCTATAGTTCCCATCATCATTGTAACTCCAAAATACATAATCATATTCACAAAACTCCAATGTACAATATATTTTGTGTTATATTTATTTTGTTCTCCTAATGCAATATCATAATACGACTCCCATACACCATATATTATTACTCCTATAATTATTGCATATATTATTGTTGATTCTAAATGTTTCTCATAATGTCCCATTACATTTGTTAAACTAACTATTCCTTCTCCTAAAACAAGTAAAAATAACAGTCCAAATCTTTCTCTAAATAATTCATTATGTACAGGGATGACTTCTTTTCTACCTTTTTTTGTTCTTTTAATACAACAATATTAAATAATACTGTTGGTAATATTAATTCAAGTAATACTGTAGATGTCCATACTATATAATTTGGTTCTTGTCCCATAATTAATAATGGAACTATTGCAGAATACCCAATCCCTATCATATAAAAAATAGATGCCTTTTTTAGTAATACATTTGTATTTTTTTTATTGTATGTTGATGTTAACCATAAAAATAATTCTAAAAATCTAGATAAACTATAAGATGACATTAAAAACATATATTGTTCTCTTGTTTCAGCATTAAATGTAATCTGCTGAGCTATAACTGTTAATAAGATAAGTAACGTCATAAGCCTATGTCTCATAGTTTTATTTTCATATAAATTATTATACCAAACTAAGTTATACCATATTGCAAATACACTTCCATATCTTAATACAAAACCATAAATTACATGTCTGTTTATATGCTCTGATCCAACTAAAAAGTGTACTAATGACGCCAATGCCCCTACAAATGCCAAATCCATAAATAATTCTAATGTCGATGCAACTCTATGTTCCTTTTCATTCGTCAATAATTCTGGGGTCCTAAAGTTTCTATTATATAAAAATTTCAAATATCCTATCACTTTATTACTTCTCCTTAATCTCATTCATATCATTTTCTATCATTTTAACTAATTCTTCTAATGCCTTATCTTCTGTTGTTTTCATTACTATATTACCTTTTTTGAAAAGTACTGCAACACCTTTTCCTCCAGCTACACCATAATCTGATTCTCTAGCTTCTCCAGGCCCATTCACAACACATCCCATAACAGCAATACTAATATTATAATCTTTATCTTTAAATATATTTTCTACTTCTTTTGCTAACCCTATTAAATCAATCTCTGTTCGACCACATGTTGGACATGAAACAAAGTCAATTCCTTCTTCAATAAGTCCTGCTGTTTTAAGTATTTGTTTTGCTACTGAAATCTCTTCAACTGGATTTTCTGTAAGCGAAACACGTATTGTATCTCCTATTCCTCTAAGTAGTAATCCACCTATCCCCATTGCACTTTTAACACTTCCACGTTCTTTTGTTCCTGCTTCAGTTACTCCTAAATGAAGTGGATAGTCAGTTTTTTCTGACATTAATACGTATGCGTCATACATTGTTTTTACGTTGCTTGATTTTAGTGAAATCAATATATCATAAAACTCTAATTTCTCTAATAATTTAACGTGATACATTGCACTTTCAACCATTGCTTCTGGTGTTGGATGTCCATATTTCATTAATAAATGTTTTTCTATCGATCCTGAATTTACTCCAATACGTATAGGTATATTTCTTTTTTTTGCTTCATCGACTACTTGTTTTACTTTTCCTTCATCTCCTATATTTCCCGGATTTATTCTAATTTTATCTATTCCATTTTCCATTGCTATTATCGCTAGTCTATAATCAAAGTGAATATCTGCAACTAATGGTACATTCGGTAATTCTAGCTTTATAATTTTTATCGCTTCAGCATCAAATTTGTCTTTTACTGCAACTCTAACAATTTGACAGCCTGCACTAACTAATTCTTTTATTTGTTCTATTGTAGATACTGTGTCTTTGGTATCTGTATTTGTCATTGATTGTATTACTACTGGATTACTTCCACCAATTTTTATATTTCCTACTGTAACTTCTCTACTTTGTCGTTTCAAAGTAAATACCACCTTTCAAAATCAATCTATATCAACTGCATTAATCTTATGATTATTATTAACTAACTTTACATTTGATATCTCATCGAATCTTCTGCTTATTTTATTTGATGTTGTTGTAACTTCTTTTACATCTTTCAATACTTTATCTATATCTTTTTCAAGTGCTCCCCAACGCTTTTGATATCTCTCAAATTCTTGTCCTAGTTTCATTAATTCTTCTTGTATAATGTGTGCATACTTATCTCTTTCAAGATTCATTAACACTACTTGTAATGTTGTCAATACAGACATTAATGTTGTTGGTGATGCTATCCATACTTTTTTATTATTTGCATATTCTATAATTCCTGTATGATATGCATTTATTTCAGCAAATATAGCTTCTGCAGGTAAAAACAAAATAGCTTGATCTGATGTTTCACCTTGTATTATATATTTACTAGAAATATCATCAATATGTTTTTTTAAATTAGTAGCAAAGTCTTTTCTAGCAATTAATTTATCTTGTTCACTTGTATTAACATCATACATTCTTCTATAATTTTCCAACGGAAATTTAGAATCAATCGCTATATTTCCAATCGGTTCTGGTGCAAATAAAATAGCATCAACTAATGTTCCATTCGACAATTTATACTGTGTATTAAATATTTTATCATTTTTCTCACCAAAAATAGAAGTCAGTATTTGATATAATTGAACTTCACCAAATATACCTCTACTTTTCTTATCTGTAAGTACATCTTGTAGCGATACTATATTTGTTGATAATGATTCTATTTTTTTCTGTGCTTCATCAATTTTACTAAGTCTTTCTAGTACACTTGTAAATGTCTTTGTTGTTTCTTCAAATCCTTTTGATAATCTCTCTTCAACTTTATTGTTTATTCCCTCTAATTTTGTTTCAATATGTCTATTTAATTTATCGAAATCATCTGTTAAACTTTTTCTAAACTCATCTTTAAATACATCTATATTTTTTGATAATAATTGACTATTATCAAACATTGTTTTTCCTAACATATTTCCTAAATTATTGAAATTTAATAATATACTTTTCTCTACTTCTTGCAATTCGTTTTCTTTATTCGATAACATCATTATGCTTTCAATTTTTTGATTTTGAATATTTATTTTATTTATTTGTGAAAATAACATAGCAACTAATATTACTAATACAATTAATATTATTAAACTTATTATGATTAATAATTGCATTTATACATCCCCATTCTTTTATATTTTTATATCCTTTATCAATTTTGAATTTCTCAAACTTATGTTTTCATCAATTTCATTACTTATTCTATTAGATATCGATCTTATTATACTTTCTAACTCTTCTGTATCATTATCAAATCCTTTATTTTCTAATCTATTAATAAAATATTCGATAGATAACTTATTTGGATTTATAGCTATTTGATATGTTGTTTCATGAGTTTTATCATTTATAACTTCATTTATTAAACTCATCTCTTCTAAATCATTTAATGTATCTTTTATTATTGGCGCTGGTATATCTAATTTTTTCGATATATCTGAATATGTATAAGGTTTTTCTAGATTCTGAAATTGATCTATTAATAATTTCAAAATAGAAACACCTATAGATTTTCGGATTTTAATTGGCATTTCAGAAAATTTACTATACATAAATTCTTCGGCATTTTGTGCCGAATACGTTATTTGTGCACCTATTAATATTGTTACCCAAACATATTGCATTCTAATCAAAAATATTGGTATAAATGCTAAACTTCCATATATTGCATTATAATTCGATATACTATTTTGTAATATTGAAAAGACTAATTTCAATATTGTGAATATTATTGTTGTAGTTATTCCAGCGATAAATGCTGGTTTATAATTAACATTTGTATTTGGTATCACTATGAATACTGTTGTAAATATTAGTGATATTACTATAAATGCTATTATATTTATGAATAGATGATTTAGCATAACAGAATATGTAAATGATTCATTTATTTTATTAATTACTAATGAATTTGATGCTATTAAAACTATAAATAATATAGGTGATAAAAATATAATAGCTACATAATCTATTATTCTTCTTGCTAATAATCTTCTTTTTTTTATTCTCCAAATCGTATTGAATGCATCTTCTAGCATCATTAATACCCTCATCGATGACCATAATAAAATAATTATTCCAACACCTGTTAGTACACTTCCTTTTGTTGAAGATAATAAATTTTCTGCTATTTTCAATATTTCTAACATCATTTTTTCATTTTGTGGAATTATTTCTAATAATTTTTGTTCAAAAAACAAATCTATTCCAAATCCTTTTGTTATTCCTAGCATTAATGCTATTATTGGAAATATTGCAAGTATTGAGAAATATGTTAGTGAACTTGCCCATATCTGACTTTGGCTATCATTATAATTTTTTGTAATTAAAAATATAAGTTTTAGTTCATTTTTAAAAAAGTTTTTTGATTTTTCAATCATATTAAATAAGTCATCCTTTTTAAGCATAAAGTGCTCCTTTTAATTTTAAAATTATTCAATATTTATTCTAAATACTTCTTTTTCAACATATACTTCATCCAATAATTGTTCATAGTTTTCTATTTTACTTTCTTCTCTAAGAATATCTTCTAATTTTGGGTTCGTTGTTGGATGTTTAGGTGCAAATATTACACATGAGTCTTCAAATGGTTCTATTGATTTTTCAAACGTCCCTATTTCTTTTGCTATTTCAACAATTTCCAGTTTATCCATTCCTATAAGCGGTCTAAATACTGGCATTGTTTTAACTACTTCATTTGTACATGTTAAGCCACCTATTGTTTGAGAAGCTACCTGTCCTAAACTCTCACCTGTTATAAGTGCAGAATGGTCCATATCAATTGCTAATCTTTCTGCAAGTTTCATCATCACACGTCTAGTTAATATTGTTGCATACTCTTTATTTGTTTTTTCATTTATTGCTTGTTGTATTTTTAATATATTTATTGCATATAATCTTGATTTATCATTATATAGTGATAATATTTCAACTAATTCTTTTATTTTATCTAATGCTTGTGCACTTGTAAATGGAAAACTATGGAATGTAACATAATTTATTTTAAGTCCTCTTTTTGCCATCATAAACGATGCAACTGGACTATCTATTCCACCTGATATTAATGACACTCCTTTTCCTGCTGATCCTAGAGGAAGTCCACCATATGTTTTTACTTTTTCTGTATAAACATACGATTTAACCCTAATATCAATGCTTATAAGAATATCTGGATCTTTCATTTTAACTGATTCAAATTCACTGTTAACAAGTACATGTCCACCCAATTCTCTTGCAAAATCCATTGATCCTTTAACAAATTTCTTATTATTTCTACTAACATTTATTTTAAATGTTCTAGCCCCTTTACTATAAGCTTCTTTAGCTACTTCCAGTACTGTTTCTTTAATAGCATCTACTTCTGATTCTATACATATAGATGGATTTAAACTATTTATTCCAAATATTTGCTTCATTTTTTTCATTATACTTTCTTGATTGTTTTCATTTAACATAATATATATTTTTGACATATCATTAAATAATGTGCAATTTTTTTGTTTTAACATTTTATTTATTCTATTCTTTAATGTTTGTTCAAATTGTCCTCTATTTTTACCTTTTAATGATAATTCTCCATATCCTATTCCAATTGCATTTATCTTATCAACATTCATATACTTCATATTTTCCCCTAACTATATTTTATTTATTTCATTTTTCTTATTTGTTCAACACTTGTTTTGATAATATTAATAGACTCATCTATTTCTTCTTTAGTATTATAAATAGAAAAACTAAATCTAATTCCACCATCAACTTCTTCATTTGTTAAATGTAATTGTTCTAAAACTCTACTATTTCCTTTTTTAGTAGAACACGCAGAACCAGTCGATACATATATTTTATGCATACTTAAAAAATGTGTAAGAACTTCTCCTTTAACTCCTATAAATGAAACATTTAATATTGAAGGTGATGCTTCATTTATATCTAATAACGAATTAATTTTTATGTTTTCTATATTTTCTTCTAATTTTAATGCACAATATTCCTTTATTTCTTTTAAATATCTTATTTCTTTATCAATATTATCTACTATCATTTCCATTGCTTTTAAAAATGCCATTATTAGTTCTGTTGGCATTGTTCGTCTAACTATTCCATTTTCTTGATTTGTTCCAAATACCGTCTCTTTTATTTTAACATTCTCTTTTACGTATATAGCTCCAATACCTTTTGGTGCATATATCTTGTGACCACTAAATGTTATGGCATCTATGTTTTTATTACTAAAATCAATTTTGACATGTCCTGTACCTTGTACAAAGTCAGTATGGAAATATGTATCTTTATTTTTTTCTTTTATAATTTTAGATATCTCTTCTATATTTTGTATAATTCCTATTTCACTATTTACAGCACTTATAGAAACCAACATAGTATTTACTGTTATTTTACTTTTTAATTCTTCTAGGTCTATACGTCCATTTTTATCTACACCTAAATAATCTACAGTTATTCCATTATTTTCATAATGTCGAAACACTTCATAAACTGATGGGTGTTCTATTTTTGTTGTTATTATATGGTTTTTAAATTTCATATTAGCATTTACAATACCTTGAATTATTATATTATTCCCATCACTCCCACCGGATGTGAAATATACATTTTTAGCATCGATTCCTATTTTTTTGAAGACATTTTGTTTTTTCTTTTGCATTTCTTTTAACACATCATATGCAAAGCTATGAATAGCATCCATATTTGCATATTGTTCATTCATTACTTTTGACATTTCATCAATAACTTCTTGTCTTGGTTTTGTACTAGCTGCATTATCAAAATATATCATGTTTATTTTCCTTTTTTATCTCATAATTTTCATACATTATATCATATTTTTTACTTTTCTTAAATTATTGTTATTTAATAAAAAAAGAATTGAACAAATTAAATTCAATTCTTTTTATTATTTTATAATCTATCTGTTCTATAAATTTTATAGTCAATAACTGGAAATATATTATCTCTTTTTTCTATTTCAGAAATCCATGACTCATCTAATGTTCTACCTTTATAATCTTCATACAATTTAAATAATCTATTTACGTGATCACTAATTTTTTTGTGTGCATATCCTACCATCGTTCCTGTAAACATTATAAATTCCCAACATGATGTTTGAGCCATAAATAACTCTCTTGCTGCTTGATTAAGAGCTCTATATTCTAACTCTGTTTCTGGATTCCTTCCATTTGCTAATTCTATCATCTTTTCTGCTGCTTTATGTAAATGTCTGTACGCATAATCATTTGATGAATCAACCCAAACATCATAATATCCGTTTGCTCCCCAGCTAGACATATTTACATCAACTATTTGATTTGTTGGATATCTATCTAAGTATTCAGATGGTGTTATTGTATCAAAATTTGACTCTGCTATTGCTCTAAATACCCATTCTAAAAATATAGGACCTTCATACCACCAATGTCCATACAACTCCATATCATAAGGTGATATAATTATTGGTTTTCTCGTTTTCATTTTTGATGATAAATATTCTAATTGTTTTGTTCTGTTAAAAACAAAATTATAAGCATGCTCTTTTGCTCTATTATATGCTATATCGGGATCATAAGCTTCTCTATATGTTCCTTTTTTATCTGTTATAGCGTGATACTTTATCCCAATATTTCTTCTCACACCATCGCTATGTAAATAAGGTTTTATATAATCGTAATCAAGCTCATATCCAGCATCTTTATGAAATTCTCTATACACTCCATCACCTGGGTATCCAATTTCTGAACTCCATACTTGCTCAGATGATTCTAAATCTCTAGCAAATGCTGCGACTCCATTCTGTGTATATACAGGTGAATATATCCCATAAACTGGTTTTGGTTCACTATACATTATTCCATGAGCATCAACTAGAAAGTATCTAATTCCATGTTTTTCTAGATATTTATCTTGTCCTGGGTAATATGCACATTCTGCAAGCCATATTCCTTTTGGGTTTCTTCCAAAATTTCTAAAATAATCTTCTTTGGCCATCGCTACTTGTGCATTTACTGCTTCTGGATAATCTTTCATAAGTGGTAAAAATCCATGTGTTGCAGTCACAGGTATAATTTCTAGATTTCCTTGATCTTGAAATTTTCTAAATGCTCCTACTAAATCTTTACTATATTTATATTCATAAACATCTCTTGCTCTTTTGTGAAACCATAAATTATGTTCTGCTACTTTTAACATTTTTTGATGATCTTTAAGTCTTTCCACTTCTTTTTCACATAATTTAATCAATTTATTTATATGATGAATATATCTGTTTCTTAGCAATTCATCATTGAGCATATTTACTAACGTACCTGATAACGTTATTGTTAAGCTCCAAGGTATCTTATCATTCGATAATCTTTCAAACATCTCAAGTAATGGGATATACGTCTCACTAATTGCCTCATAAAGCCAATCTTCTTCAAGAAACTCTTCATATTCTGGATGTCTAACATATGGCAAATGCCCATGTAGTACAAAACTTAAATAACCATTCATAAACAACCTCCCATTATTTTCATATACATACTTAATTTATACCACGTTTTCTATATATTTCAAGTATATTATTTTTATCTAACAATTCTTTTTCATAATCTTTGCATTTTCTCCTTTACTATAGTAGTTCTTTCTAATATAAATTTCTTCGTATCCATTTTTTTTGTACAGTTTTATTGCTTTTTCATTATTTTCATTAACTTCTAAAATAATAGGTTTATTTTCTATTTTTTTCTGACTATCAATTAATAATAATTGCCCTATTTTCATGTTTTGATATTCTTTTTTTACAGCTATTTCAAACAAATCATAGCTATCTATCGTATCAAAATATATTATATAACCCAATATAAATTTAACTTCATTCATAACTGTGTGTGCAATAAAAAAATGATACGAATCATTTTCAAACATTTGAAAAAATGAATCGTATCCTCCTTTTTCTAAAAAATTTTCATTATGAATGTTAACTATGTCATTTAATAATAACTCTTCTTTCAATTTACTAATAATAATATCCATAAATCCTCTTTTATATTTTTATTTTATAGGTCCAAATTTTGGTAATGGCCAGAATCTAAATAATAATTTACCACCAATTCTATTATCTTGTACATTTCCCCAATATCTTGAATCTAAACTATCTCCTGTATTGTCTCCCATAGCTATATAATAGTTATGATCTAATGTTATTGTTTCTCCTGATAATAATTTATTAAATAATACATCATTATATTTAAAATCTAGTATAGGCAATACTCTTTCAGATCTTCCTTCAACTTTTAATGTAAATGTATAATATATATTATTTTTATAATCATCTTCTTTATCATAGTTATAGCTATTATTATTTGCTATTATTTCTTTAAAATTTTCTTTTGTCTGTATTTGTGAATAAAATTCTGCTGGTGTCAATTCAACAAATTTATTCCCTGTACCATATGTATTATCCCAGTCAACAAATGCTATCCTTGAATCATCTGATTTTTTATGTCCTACAGATTTATTTATAGCCCATATTTTATCTATTTTTATTTTATCACCTTTTTTAGGTATATAAAAAAGTTCGTGATTACTCATAAGACCTCTTGCTTCATATGCCACCGGTAATCCTGAATATTTACCATCTAGCATCAACTTTCCATCTTCTGCTATTTGTATTGTCGTTCCTGCTTCTCCTACTAATCTTTTTGTATACATTACTTTATTCGCCATTGGTTCTTTAAATGATATAATATCTGCTACTTTTGGATGTGTAAATTTATAAATAACCATATTTGCAAAAAATCTATCTTTAGGTTCTATTGTTGGAAACATTGATGGTGTTGGAACTACAAAATTTCCTAAAAAATACGTTTGAATAATTAACACAATAGTTATTGCTGTTACTGTTGTTTCTATTGTGTGAAATGAACTTGATAGTTGTTTTCTATATAGCAAAATTGTGGCTATACCTACAAATAACATCAACCATAATAATATATAAAAATTTATATCTTGTATATTAAACATCGCTTTTCCTAAAACTAACATTATTAAACTAGTTAATATTAAAAATTCATGGTATTTTCTCATTGATAAAATGGCAATATACCCAATTAATATTAGATATATTAGTTTCACTTTAATTGGCATTGTACTATCTGGTGTTTTATCTATTAAAAAATAAAATAAAACCACTATCGATATTCCTATAGATGTAATAACATCAGCTATTTTAACATATTTATTCTTTCTTTCATCTCCTATATTTTCTAACTTATTGGCAAATAATTCCTCTTTTTCTTTGAAAAATGCCATAATCTTTTTTTCTTTAACAAAAAATATAACTAGTAAACTTGTAAGTATAATATATGTAATACTCCAAAACACAAACTTCATAATTGCAAACCACCTATCTAACTAAATATTTTATATATTTTTAAAACATATTGATAATTATATATCAAAAAATAAAAAAAAGCTAGCTTGTGCTAACTTTTTATAAAAACTACTTTCTAATTTCTTTAATTCTAGCAGCTTTTCCTGATAAGTTTCTTAAGTAATATAATCTAGATCTTCTTACTTTTCCTATTCTCTTAACTTCTATTTTTTCAATTAATGGAGAATTGATAGGTATTATTCTTTCTACACCTACTCCTGAAGATACTTTTCTAATAGTGAAGTTTTTTGCTACACTTCCACCAGAAACTCTTATTACAACACCTTCAAAAACCTGTATTCTTTCTTTGTTACCCTCTTTTACTTTGTAGTGTACAGCAATTGTATCTCCTGCTTTAAATTGAGGTAGATCTGCTTTTAAGTGTTCTTTTTCTACTAATTCAATTAATTTCTCTTTCAAGAAATTCACATCCCTTCTTTGATAATATTC
>RRZU013619984.1_pt1 | contig 26384 bp, 23 predicted proteins | sample 2165561 | NCBI WGS metagenome assembly RRZU01 (sample SAMN10456909, study PRJNA506462) | wastewater metagenome | isolation source: wastewater sludge | place: USA: Moscow, Idaho | reverse complement strand
GGTCTCGACGACGTCGAGCGCCAGTGGGCGGAGATCCAGAAGAACCTCTGACCGCGAGGCCCTGTCTGGCAGGGCCCCGCAGCTGCCGAACGGCCGACCATCCTCAGCGGTGGTCGGCCGTTCGGCGTCCGGAGCGACCGCTCGACCGCTCGACCGGGCAAGCGAGCCCGGTCACACCCACGGCGGCGGTTCGGGCCGAGATGACCACGGTAGACTGCCGGTACAACATCTGCGTCAGCGTCGGAAAGGCATCGTGGTGAGCCAGCTCGAGGTTCAGCTCGTCGACTCGGACGAGATCGTGTGGACCGGTGCCGCCCAGATGGTCCGGGCCCGCTCGATCGACGGCGACCTCGGCATCATGCCCGGGCACACGCCCCTGCTCGCCATCCTCGGCGAGGGCGAGGTTGTCGTGAAGGGCATCGACGCGGCCGGAGTGACCGTGACCGTGGACGGCGGCTTCCTCTCGGTGGACCGTGACCAGGTCCGCATTGTCGTCGACCGTGTCCTGACCCGCTCGGCCTGAGGACTTTCCCGTGCCGGCCGCCCTCACCGTTCTGGAGGCGGTCCTTGCCGCAGTTGTCCTTGGCCTGCTCCTCGCCCTGCTGCTGACCTACGCCCGACGCCAGGCCATCACCCGGGGTCGGGCGGTCTTCCTCTGCGGGCTGCGCGAGAAGGGTGACGAGAAGTTCCAGCATGGGCTGGCCAGCCTGGACGGTGGTGCCCTCGCTTGGTTCCGGCTCAACGGGGTCTCGGTGCGCAGCACCCGCCGCTGGGACCGGCCGCGGCTCGAGTTCTCCGGAGCCTCCCCGATCAGCGCGCCCGAGCTGGCCTCGATCCTCTCCCACCCGCTGCTGGTGCGATGTCAGTACGAGAACGAGACCTTCGACCTGGCCCTTGGCGATGCGTCATACACAGCGCTGCGCTCGTGGGTGGAGTCGATGCCCCCTGGGCACAACGTCAACGTGGCCTGAGGTCGCTCAGCTCGTCGCCGCGCCCGGTGGTGTCGGAGCCTTCTCGCGGCCGCCCCCCGGCCGCCAGAGCACATCCCCGCCGGAGCCGAGGTTGGCGACCCGGGCCAGGACGAAGAGCAGGTCGGAGAGCCGGTTGAGGTAGGTCGCCGTCAACGGGTTCACGCCGCCGACGCCCCGCTCGTCGGCCGCCTGGTCGCCATACGCCTCCAGCGCTGCCCAGGTGGAGCGCTCGGCTCGCCTGACCACGGTCGTCGCCAGATGAAGGTATGCCGCCCCGGCGCTCCCGCCAGGGAGGATGAACGAGCGGAGCGGCTCCAGCTCGGCCAGATAGCGGTCACAGTCGGCCTCGAGGTCGTCGACCCACGGCTGACGGACCCGCAGCGGCTCGTAGGCATAGCTGGTGCGCAGCGGGTTGCACAGGTCCGCCCCAACGTCGAAGAGCTCGTTCTGCACCCGCAGCAGGGTCGCCCGGACGTCCTCGCGCAGTCCGCCGGCGGCCAGGGCGATGCCAAGGACCGAGTTCGCCTCGTTGGTGTCCGCATACGCCTGGAGTCGCGGGTCGGTCTTGGCAGTCCGGGAGAAGTCCCCCAGGGCCGTCGTGCCGTCATCGCCGGTGCGGGTGTAGATGCGGGTGAGGTTGACCATGCGGCTAGCCTCTCACGGCGGACTGTCACGGCCGTCGGCGCGCACCGAGATCACACAAGCCTCACGAAGCAACAGCAGTCCCGCGTGTCGCGTGCGCCTCACCGAGCGCCAGAAGGTACTTTTTCGGGCACAGGCAACCGAATGGTCGTCTGATGCGTCTGATGAGTAACCGGACCGACGCGAGGCAGGGGCGACATGGACACCGAGCAACGGGTTGTTCTCGAGGGGCGGATCGACTCCAGGACCGCCCCCGCGTACCGCGACGCCCTGGCCTGTGCCATCGCCGAGGGCGTCGGCGCCCTGAGCGTCGACCTGTCCCGCGCCGAGATCGGCGACACCGCCGGGCTCGGCGTCATCATCGGTGCCTACGACCGGGCCCGCCGCCACGGCCGGGTGCTCGTCGTCGATGCGATGTCGCCTCGGGTGGCCCGGATCCTGCACGTCTCCCGCCTCGAGCGGATCCTCCTGCCGAGGACGCAGAGCCGCCACCAACGCACTGTGTCAGCCGTCACCGCGTAACTCCCTGCCCGCGCGCGGCGAGAGATAAGTACGGTCGACATATGTCTGACGCTCCTCGCCCCACCCGCGACCGCCCCTGGGTGATGCGGACGTATGCCGGTCACTCCAGCGCGACGAAGAGCAACGAGCTCTACCGACGCAATCTCGCCAAGGGCCAGACCGGTCTGTCGGTGGCCTTCGACCTGCCGACGCAGACCGGCTACGACCCGGACCACCCGCTGGCCAAGGGCGAGGTCGGCAAGGTCGGCGTGCCGATCGCGCACATCGGTGACCTCACCCAGCTCTTCGAGGGCATCCCGGTGGCCGAGATGAACACCTCGATGACCATCAACGCGACGGCGATGTGGCTGCTCGCGCTCTACCAGGTCGTCGCCGAGGAGCAGGCGGCCGCGACCGGGAGCGACCCCGCGGCCGCGGTCGAGGCGCTCGCCGGGACCACCCAGAACGACATCATCAAGGAGTACCTTTCCCGCGGCACCTATGTCTTCCCGCCCGGGCCCTCGCTGCGACTGGTCACCGACATGGTGGCCTACACCGTCGCGGCGATGCCGAAGTGGAACCCGACGAATATCTGCAGCTACCACCTCCAGGAGGCCGGCGCGACGCCGGTCCAGGAGCTCGCCTTCTCGCTGGCGACGGCGGTCGCGGTGCTCGACGCGGTCCGTGACTCTGGGCAGGTCCCTCCGGAGAAGTTCGGCGAGGTCGTGGGCCGGATCTCCTTCTTCGTCAACGCCGGCGTGCGTTTCGTCGAGGAGATGTGCAAGATGCGCGCCTTCGTCGAGCTGTGGGAGGAGCTGACCTGGAAGCGGTATGGCGTCGCCGACCCGAAGCTGCGCCGGTTCCGCTACGGCGTCCAGGTCAACTCGCTGGGTCTGACCGAGAGCCAGCCGGAGAACAACGTCCAGCGGATCCTCCTGGAGATGCTCGCGGTGACCCTGTCGAAGCACGCTCGGGCCCGAGCGGTCCAGCTGCCGGCGTGGAACGAGGCCCTCGGCCTGCCCCGCCCGTGGGACCAGCAGTGGTCGCTGCGGATGCAGCAGGTGCTCGCCTACGAGTCCGACCTGCTGGAGTATGACGACCTGTTCACCGGCTCGGCGGTCGTCGAGGCCAAGGTCGAGCAGCTCGTCGAAGGTGCTCGGGAGGAGATGGCCCGGATTGAGGAGATGGGCGGTGCCGTGGCGGCGGTCGAGTCCGGCTACCTCAAGTCCGCCCTGGTCGCCTCGCACGCCGCGAGGCGCCAGCGCATCGAGTCCGGCGCGGACGTCGTGGTCGGGCTGAACCAGTTCACCACCAGCGAGCCGAACCCATTGACAGCCGACCTCACCACGGCGATCCAGACCGTCGACCCGGACGTCGAGCGGCACGCGGTCGACGCCGTCCAGGCCTGGCGGGCGGCCCGCGACGCCGACCCGGTCGCCCGGGACCGGGCGGCCTCAGCGCTGGCGGCGCTGAAGGAGACGGCCGCGACCTCGACCAATCTCATCGAGGCCACCCTCGAGTGCGCCCGGGCCAAGGTGACGACGGGGGAGTGGGCACAGGCGCTGCGCGATGTCTTCGGTGAGTACCGCGCCCCGACCGGGGTCTCCGGGTCCGTCGGCGTCGCCGGGGGCGAGGGCGCAGAGGACATCGCCTCGGTCCGGGCGATGGTCGACCAGGCCTCCGAGGAGATCGGCGGGCGGCTGCGCCTGCTCGTCGGCAAACCAGGTCTGGACGGGCACAGCAATGGCGCGGAGCAGGTTGCCGTGCGGGCCCGCGACTGCGGCTTCGAGGTGGTCTACCAGGGCATCCGGCTCTCCCCGGCGCAGATTGTCGCGGCGGCGGTCGCCGAGGACGTCCATTGCGTCGGCCTGTCGATCCTCTCCGGCTCGCACATGGAGCTCATCCCGGACGTCCTCGACCGGATGCGCGCGGCCGGGCTGACCGACGTCCCGGTCGTCGTCGGCGGCATCATCCCCGAGGCGGACGGCGCCCGGCTCAAGGAGCTCGGGGTCGCGGAGGTCTTCACCCCGAAGGACTTCGGCCTGACCGGCATGATGGGCCGGATCGTCGAGATCATCCGGGCCGCCCGGGTGGAGGCGCCGGTCGGCGCGTGACCCGCCGGGTCTAGTCGGAGACGCCCGTGGCCGCTTCGCGGCGCGGGTCGGCTGCGGCGCGCAGGCTGCCGTCCGCCCCGCGTAGGGCCGCTCCGACGCCACCGAAGAACATCGAGCGCTCACCGTGCTCGACCACGGGCAGGCCGCTCCATGCCGCGGCCCGAGCCAGGTCCGGGTCGTGCTCGTACTCGACCCGCGCCGAGCCGTCCGGCCGGATCGACAGGTGCAGCCGCGGCCGGTCGATGGCCTCCTGGAGGTCCAGGCCCATGAGGCAGTGCCGGACGAGCACCTGGGACAAGGCCGTGGTGATCCGGTCGGCGCCGGGGGACCCGATCGCCATGAGCTCACCGTTGGGCCCACGCCCCACGGTGGGCGCCATGTTCGAGGCCAGCCGGGTGCCCGGGCGCAGCGCATGCAGCCCGAGCTTGTTCAGCTCCGGCTCGCCGAGACAGTTGTTCATCATCAGCCCGGTCCCCGGCACCGTCGCCCCCGAGCCATAGCCGGACGAGGCCGTGATCGCGCAGCCGGTGCCAAAGGAGTCGACGACCGAGACATTGGCCGTCGAGGACGACGTCGGCAGGCCGGCGAGCCCATGCCGCTCGACGGTTTCGAGCAGGGCGTAGCCGTCCTCCTCGAGGTCGGTGGAGTGGTCGTGGACGTGGAAGCGGTACTCCAGGACGTGCCGCTGCACCTCGAGGACGTCCCGCCAGGTGCGGTCGGGCCGCCGGGCCAGCTCGCCGAGCATGACGGCCAGCACCGGCCCCCCGATCGACGGCGGCGGGTTCGTTGCGAGTTCCCAGCCGGCCAGCGAGGTGCGCAGGGCCGAGCGGATCTGCGGCCGGTACTCCGCGAGATCCGCAGCGGTGATGAGCCCGTCCCGAGCGGCCATGTCCGCCGCGATGAGCTCGGCGAGCGCCCCCGTGTAGACCGTCTGCGCCCCCTCCCACCCGATGAGCTCGAGCGCGTCCGCCAGGGCCGGGTCGCGCATCACCTCTCCCGCACCGACGACCGTGCCGTCGCTGCGGTGGACGAAGGCGCGGGTCTGGTCGTCCCAGCCGAAGACCGAGTCGTGCGTCAGAGCCAGGTATGACGCGGCTGCGCCGCCGAGCCGGTACCCGTTGCGGGCGGCCTCGACCGCCGGAGCCATGAGCTCGGCCCACGGGACCGCACCGTGTCGCTGGTGCGCCAGACCCATCGCCGCGAAGGTCCCCGGGGTCCCGACCGAGCCGTGCCCGGCATACAAGGTGACGCCGCCACCGTAGGAGGTGACGATCTGGCGTACCCCCTGACCGAACCGGTGCGGCGGCTGACCCCGACCGGGCATCTCGACATTGCCGTCGATGACCTCGGGGGCGCCGTGGGCGGGCCAGATGGTGACGAAGGCCCCGCCGAGGGCGCTGACGACACCGGGCTCGGTGGCCATCGCGACGGTGATGGCGGCGATCGCCGCGTCCACCGCGGTACCGCCGGCGGCAGCGATGCGCAGACCGGCGTCGACGGCCGGCGCGCTCGTTGCGGCAACGGCGACTCGTGCGCTCACCCGGCCGATTGTGTCAAAGCAGGGATGACGGCGCAGTCGCCGTCTCAGTTCGGCCGACTCAGAACAGCCGACCGGCGGTGTCGTCCAGGCCGCGCAGCGCCGCATAGTCGAGGGTGACGCAGCGGATGCCGCGGTCCTCGGCGAGGGTGCGGGCCTGAGGCTTGATCTCCTGGGCGGCAAAGACGCCGGTGACCGGGGCAAGGTGCGGGTCGCGGTTGAGCAGGTCGAGATAGCGGGTCAGCTGCTCGACGCCGTCGATCTCGCCGCGCCGCTTGATCTCGACGGCGACGCTGACCCCCGCGGCGTCCTTCGCCAGCAGGTCCACCGGCCCGATCGCCGTCATGTACTCGCGGCGCACCAGGGAGTAGCCCTCACCGAGGGTCGAGATGTGCTCGGCGAGCAGCGCCTGCAGGTGGGCCTCGACACCGTCCTTGACCAGGCCCGGGTCGACTCCCAGCTCGTGCTCGGTGTCGTGGTGGACCTCGTGGAGCAGCACCCGGAGCCGGTCGTCGGACTTGAGGTGGCTGACGTCCCACACGGCCACCACCCCAGCGGCGGCCTCCTCGTCGTCGGGAGCCCGTTCGGCCAGCGCACACGGCGGCGACATCCAGTTGAGCGGCTTGTACGAGCCGCCGTCGGAGTGGATGAGCACCGAGCCGTCGGCCTTGACGACGAGAAGTCGTCGGGCCAGCGGGAGGTGGGCAGTGAGGCGACCGTCGTAGTCGACGCTGCACGTGGCGATGACGAGGCGCACGGTCGGGGAGCCTACCGGCTGCGCCAGGCGGCAATGAGGTCGAGCTCCTCGGCGTCGGTCAGCCCGGACGGGCGGGGCTTGTCGGCCGGTCGGTGCGACTCGTAGTCGAGGGCGTCCCGCAGGGTCGCCGCCAGCGGCCGCGGCGTCAGCCCCAGCGCTCGGCCACGGGAACCGTCGTGCGCGGTGAACCCGAGCCACCCCGGGTCGTCGAGCCACAGCGGGAGCGAGCGCGGCCCCATGAACTCCTGGACTCCCTGCTCGGCCAGCCAGCCGGAGTCGACCGTGACAAGCGGACCGGTATGCCGCGCGACGCTCCGGGCGGTCGTCAGGTGCTCGCCCAAGGGGACGACATCCCCGACCGCGTTGACGACACCGGCGCAGCGGCGTTCCGCGGCGTCGACGAGCCAGCCGGCGAGGTCGCGGACGTCGATGAGCTGGGTCGGCAGGGTCGGGGAGTCGGGCACGAGCACCGCTCCGTCCGGGCCGCTCGGGTGGGCGAACCGCCACGGCCAGTAGCCGGAACGTCCCGTGTGGTCATCCGCCCCGGCGATCAGACCGGATCGGGCGACCCGGCTGCGATCGGCGCCGAAGCCCTCCAGGACGTGGCGCTCGCAGGCGACCTTGGCGGCGCCATACTCGTCAATCCCGGTCATGAGGTCACCGGCGAGCGGGGCGAGGGTCGGCGCGGACTCGTCCTGACCGACCGTGGCGGGGTCGGCATACACACTGACGGTGGAGACGAAGACGTAATGGGCGGCGCGCGGAGCGAGCGCGGCGACCGCGCGCCGGACCTGGCCCGGCTGCCGGGCGACGTCGACGACGACGTCCCACTGGTAAGGGAGCAGTGCGGCGAGCGCGTCCGGCCGGTCCCGGTCCGCGCGGACCAGCCGTGCCCCCGCGGGCGCTTCTCCCGAGCTGCCCCGGGCGAGGCAGACGACCCGGTGACCCCGGGCCAGAGCGGCCGCGGCGACATACCGGCCAAGCCATGCGGTGCCCCCGAGGATGAGCAGATCCATCGCCCCAGCAGACCACTGCGGGGTGCCACCCACCAAGCCCCTTACGCTGACGGCGTACCCGAGCGTCAGTGTGACCACTCTCGCGTGCCCCCTGCCCTCGCGTGCCCCCTGCGGTGCTGGGAGACTGCGGCTATGTCGCGTGAGATCACCACGGTGGGCGTTGTCGGACTGGGCACGATGGGTGCGGGCATCGTGGAGGTGCTGGCGAGAAATGGCGTTGATGTCGTCGCCGTCGAGGTCGACGAGGACCGCGCCGCAGCCGGCAGGGAGCGCATCCAGCGCTCCACCGACCGGGCCGTCGCCCGGGGCAAGCTGAGTGCGGAGTCTCAGACCGAGCTGCTCGGCCGGGTCAAGGTCACCTCGTCCCTGGCCGAGCTCGCTGGCTGCCACCTCGTCATCGAGGCGGTTCCGGAGCGGCTCGACCTCAAGCGCAACCTCCTCGCCGAGATCGGCCGGATCGTCGCTCCGGACGCCATCGTCGCCACGAACACCTCGTCGCTGTCGGTCACCGACCTGTCGGTCGCCACGGACAACCCCAAGCGCGTCGTCGGGATGCACTTCTTCAACCCCGCCCCGGTGCTGAAGTTCGTCGAGATCGTCCGCACCGTCGTCACCGATGACGCGGTCGTCGACGATGCCAAAGCTCTGGCCGAGCGACTGGACAAGCAGCCCGTGGTCATCGGCGACAAGGCCGGCTTCATCGCCAATGCGCTGCTCTTCGGCTACCTCAACCATGCCGTATCGATGTACGAGAACAAGTACGCCTCCCGCGAGGACATCGACGCGGCCATGCGACTTGGCTGCGGCTACCCGATGGGCCCGCTTGCGCTGATGGACCTCATCGGCCTCGACACCGCGTACGAGATCCTCGACACGATGTACCACCAGGGCCGCGACCGGCTGCACGCCCCAAGGCCGGTCATCAAGCAGCTCGTCACGGCCGGCCTCACTGGGCGCAAGTCCGGGAAGGGCTTCTACTCGTATGCCGCGCCGGGCTCCTCGGAGGTCGTCGCCGACGCGCTGACGCCGGCCGCCGGTGCGGGTGGCTCGTCGCTGCGCCCGATCGCCAAGGTCGGTGTCGTGGGGTCGGGGACCATGGCGACCGGCATCGTTGAGGTCTTCGCCCGCTCCGGCTATGACGTCGTCTATGTCGCCCGCTCCCAGGAGAAGGCCGACGGCGTGCGGGCCTCGATCGAGAAGTCCCAGGCCAAGGCCCTCGAACGCGGCAAGACCACGGCGGAGGCGCGCGACGCCACCCTGGCCCGGCTCACCGGATCCGCCTCGATGGAGGACCTCAAGGATGTCGACATCGTCGTCGAGGCGATCGCCGAGGACCTTGCGGTCAAGCAGGCGACCTTCGCCGCGCTGGACTCGATCTGCAAGCCCGGCGCCATCCTCGCCACGACGACCTCGTCGCTGCCGGTCATCCAGTGCGCGACGGCGACCTCGCGCCCGCAGGATGTCATCGGAATGCACTTCTTCAACCCGGCCGCGATCATGCGCCTCGTCGAGGTGGTCTCGACGGTGTCGACCTCCGCCGATGTCACCGACACCGTGGTCGACCTCTGCGCCAAGATCGGCAAGCACCCGGTGCGCTGTGGTGACCGGTCCGGCTTCATCGTCAACGCGCTGCTCTTCCCCTACCTCAACGACGCGATCAAGATGCTCGAGGCGCACTACGCGACCGCCGACGAGATCGACACCGCGATGAAGACCGGCTGTGGCCTGCCGATGGGGCCCTTCGAGCTGCTCGACGTCGTCGGGCTCGACGTCTCCTTGGCGATCCAGCGCGAGCTGTACATGGAGTTCCGCGAGCCCGGCTTCGCCCCGGCTCCGCTGCTCGAGCAGCTCGTCAAGGCCGGCTACCTTGGGCGGAAGACGAAGCGGGGCTTCCGGGTCTACTGACCGGCCCGCCCTCGGGCCGGCGCGTCGGTTTCCGCGCGCCGCCGTGGGGCGCGCCGCTCAGCGTCTGGTGCGACATACGTCACAATGGTCGTCATGGCCTTTGCAGCGGGGACAGATAGCCTCGTCGCGCCCGCGAGGGGCGCGCCGAAGGCCCCGCCGTCCGATCTGGACCCCGAGGTGCCCGCGCGGGAGGCCTTCAAGCGGACCGCCCTGGCGTGCCTAGCGCACGCACAGGCCAATGTCGGGCTGGTCCAGGCGCACGGTGACCACGAGGGGCTGCACCAGTTCCGGGTGGCCTTCCGGCGGCTGCGCTCCCTCCTCTCGCTCTTTCGCGAGGTATGCCGGGACGACCCCGAGGCGATGGCGATCAAGGCGCGGCTGCGGGCGATGACGGTGTTGCTCGGGCCCGCTCGGGATCTCGACGTCTTCCTCGAGGGCCACCCAGAGCTGGCCGAGGACGACCGGGCCAAGGTCGAGTACCACCGGGTCGCGGCCTATGCCGAGATCGAGGCGTTCCTCGGGGGTCCGGTCTGGCCGCAGCTGCTCGCCGACCTGGACCGCTGGCTGGAGTCCGGTGCGGCCGTGCTCGCCCTGTCGACCGAGCCCGGCTCCGGTCACGCCGTCGTGGTGCGGGCGCTCTCGCGGCGTCGCGCGCGGATCATCCACGGGGGCGCCGATCTCACCTCGCTGACCGCGGAAGAGCGGCACCGGGTGCGGATCGAGGCGAAGAAGCTGCGCTATGGCTGCCAGTTCTTCGGGTCGATGTGGCCCGGGGACGCCGACCGGGTGGCCACGCTGGAGAAGCGTCTGGGCCGGCTCCAGGACTCCCTGGGGTCGCTCAACGACCGAGCGACCTGGGAGCAGCTGCGGGTCAGGTGCGGGCTCGAGCACGTCGAGCCGCCGGAGGTCGACGAGGACGGGCTGCTTTGTGAGGCCCAGGACTACGTGGCGCGGATCGAGCATTCCCGGCCGTTCTGGGTGCCCCGCCCGCCCGCTCTCAGTCCCTTCGAGGCGGTGCGCCGGTGGGCCGAGCCGGTGGCCCGCGCCGGTGCGGTTGCTGTCCGGGTCGGCTCGGCGGCGGCTCAGCTCGGTGGTGGGGCGGCCCGCTCGCTGGTCGGGGCCTTCCGCCGGGTCGTCGGCGGCCGCGGGTGACCCGAGTGCCCGCACGCACCTGAGAGAATCGGCCCCATGCCACGGGCCAACCGCAGGGCGGCGACACCGCGTCCCCTCGACCTCGGGCGCGCCCTAGGGAGTGCGGCGCGCCGCGAGCCGTATGCCGGTGGCGAGTGGTTCGTCCGCCAGGTCTCCGGTGCGGACGGCGCCCGGACCTACCGGTGCCCCGGGTGCCAGCAGGAGCTGAGCGGCATACCTCATGTCGTGGTCTGGCCGGCCGACGGGCTGGGCGACCTGACCGACCGACGGCACTGGCACACGCCCTGCTGGCGCGAGCGGGCGACCCGGCCGCCGCTGGGGTCCTACCGATGACCCGGCCGCGCGACGAGGTGCGGGCCAGCTCGATCCTGCCGGCTCGGCGCAGGGAGGTGGAGCTGCACACCGCCGACGGGCTGCGGCTGGTCGGCGAGCTCGCGCTGCCCGCGGGCTGTGACCCGGTGGCGACCCTGGTGACCCTGCACCCGCTGCCGACGCACGGCGGCTTCATGGACAGCCACGTGCTGAAGAAGGCCGCGTACCGGCTGCCCGCGATGGCCGATCTCGCCGTGCTGCGGTTCAACACGCGCGGGACGAGCTCGCCGCGGGGGACCTCGGAGGGTGCCTTCGACTTCGCCCGTTCGGAGCAGTATGACGTCGCCGCCGCCATCGAGCTGGCCGAGTTCTGGGAGCAGCCCTCGCTGCCGCGGCGCTGGCTGGTGGGGTGGTCCTTCGGGACCGACCTGGCGCTGATGTACGGGCAGGACCCCTCGGTGGAGGGCGCGATCCTGCTCAGTCCGCCCTTGCGGTGGAGCCGCCCTGAGCACCTGGACGCCTGGGCGCAGTCGGGCAAGCCTGTCGTGGCGCTGGTGCCGTCGAACGACGACTTCCTCCGGCCGGCCGAGGCCGTGGTGCGCTTCGCCGCGATCCCGCAGGCCGAGGTCATCGCCGTCGAGGGCGTCGGGCATCTCTGGGTGGGGGAGCCGGCGGTGCGGCGGGTGCTGAGCGAGATCGTCGCTCGGGTCAACCCGGCGGCCCTGCCCTTGCCCACGACCTGGCCCGCGGAGTCGCAGACCCACGAAGCGCGCCCGGTCCGCCCCGCCTAAGCTTCCCGTCGACGCCGGGTGCCGGACGCCTCACCCGAGCCGCGCTGGGGGCGCTCCCACTGTGCCGGTCCGGCCCGCCGCCCACCCCCGCGCGCGGTCGAGATGGGCTCCTTCCGATCCTGCGCGCAGTCAAACGTGCAGTAGTCAGAATCCCTGGGCGGCATACCGGGGCAAAACCGGACAAAAGAGAGCGCCTCGACCGACTACTGCACGTTCGAATGCACGTCGTTGGGGGTCGGTGCGGCGCGCTGGGGCGGTCGCGTCGCGCGCTTGGGACGCCGTGGAGCGATCGCGCCAGGCTCTCGGGGGGTGAGCGGCTGCCCGGCTCCTGCATGCGTTGGTCAGCTGCCGACTACGCAAATGGGGCATAACGCTGTACATGGCAGCACACGCGGCCCGCGCTGGGTCACTGACGCGGCTGGGTCACCGACGTGGCTGGGTCACCGACGCGGCTGGGTCGCGCCGCATCAGCGTGCTTGGGGTCCGCGCTCGGGCGCCAGCTCGCTTCGGACCGCCCCTAGTACTGGTCCTGGCGGGGGACGATGACTTCCTCGTAGATCAGAAGCAGACCAGCAGCGGCCGGTATGGCGATCAGCGCCCCGAGCATCCCCATCAGGGCGCCGCCCGTCATCGCGGCGACGACGGTCACGGCGCCGGGCACCGACACCGTCCGCTGCATGATGCGGGGCATGACGGCGTAGTTCTCCAGCTGCTGGTACACGATGTAGTAGATGATCGCGATGACCGCCTTCTTCGGCTCGTCGAAGAGCGCGACGATCCCCACGACCACCGCCCCGAGGGTCGCACCGACCATCGGCACCAGCCCGAGGAAGCCGACGGCGACGGCGAGCACCGCGGCATACGGGATCCCGACGACGAGCATCATCAGCCAGGAGAAGAAGGCGTTGACGCTGGCGACGGCGACCTGACCGATGGCATAGGACCCGACCCGGCGCATGACCTCCTCGGACAGCGAGACGACCCGCGGCCGCCGGGTGGCGGGCACCAGCGCATAGATCGCCCCCTTGAGCACCGGCAGGGTCGCGAGGAAGTACAGGACGAGGATCAGCACGGTCAGCGTCGAGAAGATCCCGGACGCCAGCGCCTTCCCGGCATCGAGCACGCCGCCGAAGACCTGCGAGACAAAGGTGCCGTCGGTCAGCTTGGCGTTGATCTCCTGCTGGGCTCGGGCCAGAACCTGGTAGTGCTGGTCGATGTCCTGGACCCAGCTCTGGTTGACGAAGTTCGTCAGGTATGTCGGTGCGCGCTGGACGAGGTCACCGCCTTGCTGCGCCACCGGTGGGATGACGAAGGACCCGAGCAGCGCGAAGACCACGATGAGGCCGCCGAAGACGGAAGCGACCGACCAACCGCGGGTGAACCCTCGCCGGATCAGCGCCTCGACGACCGGGTTGAGCGCCAGGGTGAGGAAGAGCGAGACGAGCAGCAAGGTGAGGACGGTGTCGAGCTGTTGGAGCGCCCGGACCAGGCCCATCGCGACGAGGACCCCAAGGGCCCCGAGGAAGCCGACGTAGAAGGGCGACTGTCGGTCCAGGGGGAGACCAGCTGGGACGATCGGGAGCCGGTTGCGACCACCCGAGCCCATCGACCCATTGCTGCCCGTCGACCCGTTGCCGCCCAGCGAGCCGGCCGGGCGCACCCGGTGCCCAGAGTCCGAGACCGCGGGGCCACGCGAGCGCCGCCTGTCCGCAGGGGCGGACCGCTCGGTCTGGTCGGGCGTCAATAGGTGGTCCGACTGCTCGGGCGGGGGCGGCATACCCTCGTCGGCGCCAGCCGCAACGGCAGGCGACGACGGTGGCGCAAGGATCGGCCGCCGACCCTCCTGCAGTCGGGCATCGCGAGCCACGCGCACGGCAGCAACGAACGACCGCGCCCGGTGCAGCAGCGTCGCCATGACCACCTCCCGCCAGTGAGCCTAACTGCCCACCGCGAGGAGGTGGTGGACCCAGACCTCAGACGTTACGGAAGCGGTTGATCTGCGGAAGCAGAGCCTCGCGCTTCTCCGGGTTGGTCACGCCCAGGCCCTCCTCCGGCGCAAGGCAGAGCACGCCGACCTTGCCCTGGTGGAGGTTGTGGTGGACGTCGGTCGCGGCCTGTCCCACATCGGCGAGCGCATAGGTCTTCGACAGGGTCGGGTGGGTGAGGCCTCGGTTGATGAGGTCGTTGGCCTCCCACGCCTCGCGGTAGTTGGCGAAGTGGCTCGAGACGATCCGCTTGAGGTTCATCCAGAGGTAGCGGTTGTCGTACTCGTGCATATAGCCCGAGGTCGACGCGCAGGTGGTGATCGTGCCGCCCTTGCGGGTGACGAAGACGCTGGCGCCGAAGGTCTCCCGGCCGGGGTGCTCGAAGACGATGTCGACGTCATACCCGCCGGTGAGCTTGCGGATGTCGGCGCCGAAGCGGCGCCACTCCTTGGGGTCCTGGGTCTGCGGGTCCTTCCAGAACGTGTAGCCGCCGGCGCGCCGGTCGATGACCAGCTCGGCGCCCATCTTGCGGACGATGTCGGCCTTGTCCTCGCTGGAGACGACGCAGACCGGGGTGCCGCCACCGGCCAGGCACATCTGCGTGGCGTACGAGCCGAGACCGCCGCTGGCGCCCCAGATCAGCACCCGGTCGCCGAGCTTCATCGCCGCGCCGTTCTTGGAGATCAGCTGCCGGTAGGCGGTCGAGTTGACCAGGCCCGGGCAGGCGGCCTCCTCCCAAGACAGGTGCGCCGGCTTGGGCATGAGCTGGTTCGCCTTGACGATGGCGAGCTCGGCGAGGCCGCCGAAGTTGGTCTCGAAGCCCCAGATCCGCTGCTCCGGGTCCATCATCGTGTCGTTGTGCCCGTCGTGGTGCTCCAGCTCGACGGACAGGCAGTGGGCGACGACCTCCTGGCCGGGCTTCCAGATGTGCACGCCCGGGCCGGTGCGCAGGACGACGCCGGCGAGGTCGGAGCCGACGATGTGGTACGGCAGGTCGTGCCGCTTGGCCCACGGGCTGAGCTTGGCGTAGCGCTCGAGGAAGCCGAAGGTCGGCAGCGGCTCGAAGATCGAGGTCCACACCGTGTTGTAGTTGATCGCGCTGGCCATGACCGCGACCAGCGCCTCACCGGGAGCGAGCTCGGGGATCGGTACGTCATCGAGGTGGAGCGACTTCTTGGGGTCCTTGTCGCGGGACGCCATCCCGGCGAACATCTCGGTCTCGTCCTTGTGGACGGTGACGGCGCGATAGGACTCGGGGACCTTCAGCGCGGCATAGGTGCCCTCGCTGCGGTCGCCGGACAGGATGGCCTCACGGATCTGCTGCATGATGCACCTCGTCGCACGTCGGGGGAGCCCGGGAGCTGGGCCGTCACGCCCAACGCTACCCAGCGGTAAGGAAGCGGGGCAGGGCGAGGGTCCCCGGGGTGCCGTGAGCCTGCTCACCAGCAGTCGGCCGCAGGGATAGGTATGACGAATCCCGGTGTGGCATACCACTGCTGGATGGACCTGAGTCCAACGCAGGTCGACACCAATCCGGCGGTCCTTGGTCACATCCTGCCGATGAACCCCGGAAAGGGCGGCCAACACACTCGATATGCCGACCCGCGATGGCCCGGCGCTGGGCCGCATATCGTCGGCAGCGGAGGAGAACCGTCATGTCCCTCACCCACCCATCGCGTCGCGTCGCGATCGCCGCGGCACTGACCGTCCCCGCCCTGCTGCTCGGAGCCTGTGGCGGCGGCGGAACCCCCGCCCCCGGGTCCTCGGGCTCGGGGTCTGGTGCCGGCGCCGTGAAGATCGCCGCCATCTTCTCGGGGCCGACCAATGACGCCGACTACAACAATCTCGGCCTGCTCGCGCTCAAGGCCGCCGAGGCCAAGGGCGCGACGATCTCCTTCACCGAGAAGGTCGCGGTCCCCGACGTCGAGGCCCGGCTCAACGAGGCCGTCGGCGACGGCGCCACCATCGTCTGGACGCACGGCTCGCAGTTCTACGAGGCCACTGCGAAGGTCGCCAAGGCCAACCCTGAGGTCACCTTCATCGGCGAGTATGACGGCCAGGCCGCCGACCAGCCGGCGAATGTGTGGACCATCGACCGGCAGTTCCACATCGGCTTCTACGGCATGGGCGTCTTCGCCACCAAGCTGTCGAAGACCGGGACCATCGGCTATGTCGGCGGCCTCTCGCTGCCGTTCTCGATGGCCGAGGTCCACGCGATGCAGCAGGCCATCGCCGACAGCGGCGCCGCGGTGACGATCAAGCCGGTCTGGACTGGCGACTTCAACGACGCCGCCAAGGCCCAGCAGTTCGCGACCCAGCTCATTGGGTCCGGTGCGGACGTCATCGTCGGCTCGCTCAACCAGGGCGCCACCGGCACCTTCCAGGCCTTCGAGGGCAAGCCCTCCGGGTCGGGCTGGGTGACCGCCAAGTACACCGACAAGTCGGCAGCGGCCGGTCCGCACTATGCGGGCAGCCTCCAGTACGACTTCGCCAAGCCGCTCGGCGACGTCCTGGCCAAGATCGCCGCCGGCACCCGGACCGGGCGGTACCCGCTGGGCTTCGACACCGGCGTGACGATCTCGATGTCCGCGAACGTCCCCGCCGACGTCAAGACCGCCGTCACCGAGGTCATGGACAAGATCAAGTCGGGGCAGATCACCGTCAAGCTGGACACCTCGAAGATCGGGTGACGAGGCGATGACGACGCCACACCCTCACGCGGCGCCGCCCTTGCTCCAGATGTCGGGCATCACCAAGGCCTTCGGGCCGGTGCTGGCACTCGACGGCGTCGACTTCACCGTGGCCCCCCGGCAAATCCATGGTCTGCTCGGGGGCAACGGGGCCGGCAAGACGACCCTGATGAACGTCCTCTACGGGCTGTACTCCGCCGACGCCGGCACGATCACGATCGACGGGGTGCCGGTGACGATCGGCTCTCCCCGGGACGCCATCGCGGCCGGTGTCGGCATGGTCCACCAGACCTTCCTCCAGGTGGACGTCTTCACCGTCGCCGAGAATGTCGTGCTAGGGACGTCGACGGCCGGCGTCGACGTCCCGGCCCGGCTGCGTGAGCTGTCCGAGCGCTTCGGCCTGGCCGTCGACCCCACCGCCCGGGTGGCCGACCTGCCGGTGGGAGTCCGTCAGCGCGTGGAGATCCTCAAGGCCCTCTACCGCGGCGCCAAGCTGCTCATCCTCGACGAGCCGACGACGAACCTCACCCCGCAGGAGGTCGACGCGCTTTTCGGCTCGATGCGGGCGATCGTCGACGAGGGGATGTCGGTCGTCCTCATCACCCACAAGATCCGCGAGACGATGGCCGTCTGCGACCAGATGACCGTGATGCGCGACGGCCGCTGGGTCGCCACGCTCGACGCTGCGCGGACCAGCGCGGACGACCTGGCCGCCAGAATGATCGGCGCAGCCCCCCTGGCCGTCGACGCCGCGGGTGTGCCGGTGCCACAGAGCACCGGCGGCCGGGCTCGGCCGACGAGCCGGCCCGGTGCCGTCGGAGCAGCCCCCACCGACGCGTCGGCCGCGAGGCTGGTCGTCCGTGGGCTCACCGTGACAGCCGGCGCGGACCGGGCGCCGCTCGTCGCCTCGGTCGACATCGCCCTGGCGCCCGGCGAGATCCTCGGCATCGCGGGGGTCGCCGGCAACGGGCAGGTCGAGCTCGCCGAGGCGCTGACCGGGTGTCGGCCGGTCTCCGGCAGCCTGGTGCTCGACGGTCAGGAGCTCGTCGGGCGCCCGACGGCGACCTGGCTGGATGCCGGCGTCGTCTATGTCCCCGAGGACCGGCAGCGGGACGGCATCCTCCCCGGTGCCGATATCACGGAGAACCTCGTCCTCGGCTCGCACCGCCGCCTGGCCCGGCGCGGCCTGCTCGACTGGGGACGGGCCCGCTCCGACGCGGCGCGGGCCATCGACGAGTTCTCGATCAAGACCCCCAGCGCCGCGACGGCCTGCGGGCGCCTCTCGGGCGGCAATATCCAGCGGGTCATCCTCGCCAGGGCCTTCGGCCGGGATCCGTCGGTGCTGCTCCTGCACAACCCCACCCGTGGCCTGGATATCGCCTCGACGGCCTTCGTCTACGACCGGGTGCGCCGGGCGGCCGCCGCAGGCTGCTCGGTCATCCTTATCTCCGAGGACCTCGACGAGGTCCTCGCGCTCGCCGACCGAGTGCGGGTGGTCTACTCGGGTCGCCTCGTCGGCGACGTCCCGCGGGAGTCCGCCGACCCTTACGCCCTCGGTCGCCTCATGACAGGAGTGGGGGTATGACGACCACGTCCCCCACCCCGGCCCCGTCGAGCCAGCAGTCCGCGGCCTCGCGCCGGGCCCGCCTAAGCCTCGGCGCCGCCCTCCCGTACGCCATCGCCGTGGTCGCCGCCTTCGCCGTGGTCGCGGTGCTCATCGTCGCCTTGGGCCACGACCCGATCCAGGCCTTCCGCGCCGTGCTGACCAACTCCTTCCGCAACCAGACCGGCGTCGTCCAGACCCTGCAGAAGTGGGTGCCGCTCACCCTGCTCGCGCTCGCCTTCGTCATCCCGCTGGCCGCGGGGCGGTTCAACATCGGGGGCGAGGGTCAGATGATCCTCGGGGCCACCGGAGCCGTCGCTGTCGGCATCGTCGGCTCCGGACTACCTGCCGCCGTCCTGCTGCCCCTGGTGGTCCTCGCCGGCGTCCTGGCCGGAGCGCTGTGGGCGGCCGTCTCGGCGTGGCTCATGGACCGGTTCTCGGTCAACGAGATCCTCTCGACCGTCCTGCTCAACTTCGTGTCCTTCGAGCTGCTCGACTACATTGCGTCGAGCGTCTGGTCCGACCCTGGGGCCGGTGGGGCCGTGACGATCCCGATCGCCGCCGCAGCCGAGCTGCCGACGGTGGGCCGCCCCCCGATGCACATCGGCGTCATCCTTGTCGCCTTCCTCGCCGCAGGGGCCGCCGTCCTGGCTCGGCGGAGCACCGCAGGCTACGAGCTGCGCGCGGTGGGCCTGAACGAGCGGGCCGCCAAGCTCCACGGGATCCGCACCAGCAGGGTCGCGGTGGCGTCCATGGTGGTGGCGGGTGCCATCGGCGGGCTGGCCGGCGCGGTCGAGGTGGTCGGTGTTCATCACCGGATGCTCGAGGGTATCCAGTCCAACTTCCTCCTCCTCGGGATCATCATCGGGCTCATCGCCCGCGGCTCGCTGACCGCCGTCCCCTTCGTCGCCTTCGGCATCGCGGTGCTCGAGGTCGGCGCCGGGAGCATGCAGCGCGCTTCGGGGGTTCCGGTCGAGATCGTCCTCATCCTCGAGGGGCTGATCCTGTTGTTCCTGCTCATGTCCGATGTCATCGCCGACCGGGTGCGCAGGTCCCGGACCGTTGCGGTCGCGGCCCAGGAGGCAAAGGCATGAACGAGTTCGTCATCCTGACGATCACTGCCATGGTGCCCTTCGTCTTCGTCGCCCAGGGAACGATGCTCTCCGGCCGGGCCGGCATCTTCAATGTCGCCCAGGAGGGGCTCATGCTCCTCGGCGCCGCTGTCGGCTATCTCGTCTCCCTCTCGGTCGGCTCGGACCTGGCTGGACTGGTCGTCGCCGGCTTCGCCGGAGCCGTCTTCGGGCTCATCCTCGCCTGGGCGACGACCTACCTGCGCCTCGACCAGTTCGTCGTCGGTCTGGCGCTCTTCTTCCTCTCCGGGGGGACGGCGAGCCTGCTCTACCGGTTGGTCATCGGGCAGGACGAGCCCCCGCGGATCAAGCCGCTGCCGGAGGTGGTCCTCGGTCTGGACGCCATGGTCCTGGCCGCAGTCGCCCTCTCGGTGGCGCTGTGGTGGTGGCTCTACCGCACCGACGCCGGGATGCGCCTGCGGTCGGTGGGGGAGAACCCCAAGGCCGCGGACGCCCTCGGCATACCTGTGTTCCGCACTCGGATGGTCGCTGGGACGGTCGGCGCGGCCCTCATGGCCGTTGGCGGCGCCTACCTGCCGATGGTCTTCTCCGGTGTGTATGCCGACGGGATCGTCGCCGGGCGCGGCTGGCTGGCCATCGCCTTGGCCTTCTTCGGCGGATGGCGCCCGCAGTTCATCCTCATCGGGTCGGCCTTCTTCGCCGCGATGGACGTCCTGGCCCAGAAGGCGCAGGTCACCGGCCTCGGGATCCCGCACCAGTTCGTCTCGATGCTGCCCTATCTGGCGACCCTGCTCGTCATGGTCTTCGCCTTCCGCTGGGCGCTGGTCCCCGGCTTCCTCGGCCGCAACTACGACCGCGAGTCGCGCATCACCAGCTGACCCGGTGTGCGCCCACCGCCCAGCCGGGCCGTCAGCGCTGCGGGTCGGCGGCCGGCTCGACGAGCTCGACGAGGATGCCGCCGGCGTCCTTGGGGTGGACGAAGTTGATCCGCGAGTTCGCCGTTCCGCGCTTGGGCGTGTCGTAGAGCAGCCGCAGCCCACGCTCGCGCAGCGTCGCGCACACCGCGTCGATATCGGCGACCCGGTAGGCCATCTGCTGGATCCCGGGGCCGGAGCGGTCGATGAACTTCGCGATGGTCGACTCCGGGGACAGCGGGGCGAGCAGCTGGATGCACGACGTCGAGTCACCGACTGCCATCATCGCCTCGCGGACGCCCTGCTCCTCGTTGGTCTCCACGTGCTGCAGGGTCATCCCGTAGACATCGCGGTAGAAGGTGATGGCCTCGTCGAGGTCTCGGACGGCGACGCCCACGTGGTCGATGGCGGTGAACAGATCGGTCATGGTCAGACGGTATGCCGGTGCAGGTGCCGAGGCGAAGGGCATGTCGCGGACGTCATACGACCGGGGAACGGCGCCGTCGGTGCCGCGCTGACCGTGGGAGGGTGGCAGCTGTGACAGCGGTCGTTCTGTTCGTGCTCGCGGCCGTTGTCGTCGGCTTCTCCAAGACCGCGATCGGCGGTCTCGGCGCCGTGGCCGTCGCGGTCTTCGCGTCCCTGCTGCCGGCCCGGACCTCGACGGCCGCGGTGCTGCTGGTCTACCTCGTCGGGGACCTCTTCGCCATCTGGCACTACCGGCGGGAGTTCGACTGGCCTCTGGTCCGCTCGCTGCTGCCGACGGTCATCCCCGGCCTGGCGCTGGGTGCGGGCTTCCTCGCGGTCGTCGACGACGCCATGCTGCGGCGCAGCATCGGCGCCCTCATCCTCCTCACGGTGATCCTCCAGCTGTGGCTGAGCCGCCGCGGCTCCCGGGCCGGTCTAGTCCACGGCCGGGCGGGCACCGCCGCGACCGGCCTGGCCGCGGGCTTCACGACGATGACCGCGAACGCGGCGGGGGCGGTCATGGCGGTCTACCTCGTCGCCAAGGGCGTCGAGAAGCGTCGGTTCGTCGGCACCGTCGCGTGGTTCTTTTTCGGCGTCAACGTCGCCAAGCTGCCGTTCAGCCTGGGCCTGGGACTGCTCGCCTGGACCGACGTCCAGCGGGCCGTGGCCCTTGCTCCCGCGGTCGGCCTCGGGGCCTGGCTCGGCATCTGGACGATGCGGCGGATCTCGCAGCAGCATTTCGACGTCGTCGTCCTGCTGGCCTCCGGCCTGGCCGGTCTCGCGCTGCTCGTGCGCTGACGCGGCGACCACGCGGGCCCGTCGCGGGCCTTCCGGGGGCCCCGACGGCCGGTGAGTCGAGGCCCACATCCCGCGGCATGCCCGGGCGCCATACAGTGGTGGGGACATTGTCGTCTCTCTCATCCCCTGGAGGCTCTCCCATGTCCAGCACCCCCTCCGTGATCGTCGCCGGCGCGCGCACGCCGATGGGCCGGATGCTCGGCTCGCTCAAGGACTTCTCCGGCACCGACCTCGGCGGGATCGCCATCAAGGGTGCGCTGGCCAAGGCGGGCATCACCGGCGACCAGGTCGACTACGTCATCATGGGCCAGGTCCTCCAGGCCGGCGCCGGGCAGATCCCCGCGCGTCAGGCGGCCGTCAAGGGCGGCATACCGATGACAGTCCCGGCGCTGACGATCAACAAGGTCTGCCTCTCCGGCATCGACGCCATCGCCTTGGCCGACCAGCTCATCCGCGCGGGCGAGTTCGACATCGTCGTCGCCGGCGGCATGGAGTCGATGACCAACGCCCCGCTCATCCTCGAGAAGCAGCGTGAGGGCTACAAGTACGGCTCGGTCACCATGCGCGACCACATGGACTACGACGCCCTGTATGACGTCTTCACCAAGCAGGGCATGGGCAATCTCACCGAGTCGGCCAACTGCGGCGCGATCGAGTTCACCCGGGCCGAACAGGACGCCTTCTCCGCCCGCAGCCACCAGCTCGCCGCCGCGGCCTGGAAGAACGGGCTCTTCGACGACGAGGTCGTGCCGGTCGAGATCCCCCAGCGCAAGGGCGACCCGATCGTCTTCAACACCGACGAGGGCATCCGGGGCAACACCACCGCCGAGTCGCTCGCGGCCCTGCGTCCGGCGTTCGCCAAGGAGGGCACCATCACCGCCGGCTCCGCGTCCCAGATCTCCGACGGGGCCTGCGCCGTCGTCGTCATGAGCAAGGCCAAGGCCGAGGAGCTCGGGCTCAGCTGGCTCGCCGAGATCGGTGCCCACGGCGTCGTCGCCGGCCCGGACTCGACCCTGCAGACCCAGCCGTCGCAGGCCGTCGCCAAGGCGTGCGGCAAGGAGGGCATCGACCCCAAGGACCTCGACCTGCTCGAGCTCAACGAGGCCTTCGCCGCCGTCGGGCTGGCCGCGGCCAAGGAGCTCGGCGTCGACGCCGAGAAGATCAATGTCAACGGCGGCGCCATCGCCATGGGGCACCCGGTCGGGATGTCCGGGGCGCGCATCGTCCTGCACCTCGCCCACGAGCTGAAGCGCCGCGGGGGCGGCGTCGGCGCGGCCGCGCTGTGCGGTGGCGGCGGTCAGGGTGACGCGCTGATCGTCCGCGTTCCGAAGGCGTGAGCCGGCGCACCGCCGACGTCCCGGCACTGGTCGCGGCTGCCCGAGATGGGCAGCCACGGGCCGTGGCACGGCTGATCTCCCTCGTCGAGGACGCCAGCCCTGCACTGCGCGAGGTCATGGCCACCTTGGCGCCATACACCGGTACGGCGCACATCATCGGCATCACCGGCTCACCCGGGGTCGGGAAGTCGACCTCGACGAACGCCGTGGTCCGCGCCTACCGCGCCCGCGGGCTGCGGGTCGGGGTGCTCGCGGTCGACCCGTCCTCGCCCTTCTCCGGGGGTGCGCTGCTCGGTGACCGGGTTCGGATGCAGGACCACGCCCTCGACCCCGAGGTGTACATCCGGTCGATGGCGTCGCGGGGCCACCTCGGGGGTCTGTCGTGGTCGACACCGCAGGCGCTGCGGGTGCTCGACGCGGCCGGCTGCCAGGTGATCCTCGTCGAGACCGTCGGTGTCGGGCAGTCCGAGGTCGAGATCGCCGGGCTCGCCGACACGACGATCGTCCTCCTCGCGCCGGGAATGGGCGACGGCATCCAGGCGGCCAAGGCCGGGATCCTCGAGATCGGTGACGTCTTCGTCGTCAACAAGGCCGACCGCGACGGTGCCGACGCCACGGTCCGCGACCTGCGGCACATGATCTCCCTGGGGGAGGCCGGCGGGACCGGGGCCTGGCGGCCGCCGGTGGTCAAGACGGTCGCCTCGGTCGGGCAGGGCGTCGAGGACGTCATGGTGGCCCTGGACCAGCACGTCGACTGGCTCACCACCAGCGGCACGCTGCGGAGCCGCCGCGAGAACCGGGCCACCGAGGAGATCCACGCCATCGCCCTGGCCGCATGGCGGTCCCGGATGGAGGGCGTCGGTTCGGGTCAGGCCATCGCCGAGCTCGCGGCCGCGGTCGTCGACGGGACGACCGATCCCTACACTGCCGCAGACCAGCTGATGGGCGCGCTCAGCTAGAGCTCAGCCCGCGCCGCGCGCGACACGGCCACCCGGTGACATGCGTGCTCCCGCGCGCGCCCACGTACCCGCGCGGCCGGCTCACCGAGAGATGGCAAATGGCTGGTATGACGGGCCCTAGCGGGCCAGATTCTCGCCATTTGCCATCTCTCGACAACGGGAACGGCGTCAGCTCAGGGTCTGGACGTCGAGCTCGCCGTCGGCATACCTCGACCGCAGCACCTTCTTGTCGAACTTGCCCACGGACGTCTTGGGCACCTCGTCGATGATCGCCCAGCGCTCGGGCAGCTGCCAGCGCGCGAGCCGGTCGGCAAGGAAGTCCCGCAGCTGCTCCGGGGTCACGCTCGACCCCGCCCGCAGCACGACGCTGGCCAGCGGCCGCTCGCCCCACCGGTCGTCCGGCACGCCGACGACCGAGGCCTCGACGACCTCGGGGTGAGCCATGATCGCGTTCTCCAGGTCGACCGAGCTGATCCACTCGCCGCCGGACTTGATGACGTCCTTGGCGCGGTCGGTGAGCCGGAGGAATCCGTCGGCGGACAGGCTGCCGACGTCACCGGTCCGCAGCCAGCCGTCGCTGAACTTGGCCGCCATCTCGGCGACCTCGCCGTCCGACTCGGTCCCGTTGCGGTTGTATGACGCCGTGATCCACGGGCCGCGGACCTCGAGCTCACCGACGCTCTCGCCGTCCCACGGCAGCTGGGAGCCGTCCGGGCCGACCAGCCGCCCCTCGACGCCCATGACGAGCCGGCCCTGCGCCGTCGCATAGGACCAGTACTCGTCGGAGCCCTCGTCGCAGCGCGCAGGCGGGATGGCCACCGTGCCGATCGGCGACATCTCGGTCATGCCCCAGGCGTGGACGATGGTGATCCCGTGGTGCTCCTGGAAGGCGCGCATCATCGCGGGCGGGGCGGCCGAACCCCCGACGACGAGCTGACGGCAGGTCGAGACATCCGCTCCTGCGGTCTCGAGGTGCCGGAGCAGGTCGTTCCACACGGTCGGGACGCCGGCACCAGCGCTGACCTTCTCGGTCTCGATCATCTGCGCCAGCGGGGCCGCCTGGAGGAAGCGGTCGGGCATGACCAGGGTCGCTCCGGCAGCCATCGCCAGGTACGGGAAACCCCAGGCGTTGGCGTGGAAGAGCGGCACGACCACCAGCAGCCGGTCATCCTGGCGGATCCCCAGGGTCATCGCCGCGGTCAGGGCGTGAAGGTAGTTCGACCGGTGCGAGTACGACACGCCCTTGGGGTTCCCCGTCGTGCCGGAGGTGTAGCACATCGACGACGCGAAGTCCTCGTCGAGATCCTCCGGCCAGGCATACTCGGTCGGCTGACCGGAAATCAGCGTCGCGTAGTCGTGGACCCCGACGACATGGGCGGGTGCGCTCAGCGCGGCCGTCGTCGCCTCGTCGACCGGGCCGTTGACGATGACGTGGCGAATCTTCGGCAGATGCGCGAGCAGCCCGGCGAAGGGCCCAGCGAGGGTGTTGTCGACGATGACGACCGAGGACCCACCATGGTCGGCGATATAGAGGATCTGCTCGGGGAAGAGCCGGATGTTCAGCGCATGGAGCACAGCACCCATCGACGGGACGGCCAGATACGCGGTGAGGTGCTCGGCGTTGTTCCACATGAAGGTCGCCACCCGGTCGTCACCGCTGACCCCGAGTCCGCGCAGCGCGTGCGCGAGTTGGGCGGCCTGTCGGCCGACCTCGGCGTATGACGCCCGGCGCGGTCCGTCGGCGGTCCAGGTCACGACCTCCTGGTCGCCGTGCAAGGTGGTGCCGAAGCGGAGGATCGAGCTGATGAGCAGGGGCGTTCGCTGCATGGTGCTGTCCATAAGGGGAAGGCTGCCATGCCCCGCCGCGTCACGCCATGACCCCACCGGGTGAACGGTCGCCCGAACCGCCGACCGGCTGGCCCTGGCAGGATGAGGCCATGGACATCTGGCCCGGGCGGCCGTACCCCCTCGGGGCGACATACGACGGTGCTGGCGCGAACTTCGCCCTCTGCAGCGACGTGGCCACAGCGGTCGACCTGTGCCTGGTCGACGACGCAGGCGCCGAGACCCGACTCCCGCTAACCGAGACCGACGCCTTCGTCTGGCATGGCTACCTCCCGGCCGTCGTGCCCGGGCAGCGGTACGGGTTCCGCGTGCACGGGCCGTACGACCTGGCCAACGGAGACCGCTGCAACCCCGCCAAGCTGCTGCTCGACCCCTACGCCAAGGCCATCGACGGTATGCCGGACGGCCACGCCTCGCTCTTCTCCTACGACTTCGACGAGCCGCTCGGCGGTCTGGCCCCCACCCCGAATGACACCGACAGCCTCGGGCACACCATGCTCTCGGTCCTGTGCAACCCCTTCTTCGACTGGGGGCACGACCGGTCGCCGCGGCACCCGTACCACGAGAGCGTCATCTACGAGGCGCACGTCAAGGGCCTGACGATGACCCACCCGGAGGTGCCCGAGGAGATCCGCGGCACCTACGCGGGCATCGCCCACCCGGCGATCATCGACCACCTGAGCACCTTGGGCATCACGGCGATCGAGCTGATGCCGGTGCACCAGTTCGTGCAGGACACCTCCCTGCAGGCCAAGGGCCTGACGAACTACTGGGGCTACAACACGATCGGCTTCCTCGCCCCGCACAACGGGTACGCCCGTGGACGCCGTGGCGAGCAGGTCACCGAGTTCAAGGCCATGGTCAAGGCGCTGCACGCCGCCGACATCGAGGTCATCCTCGACGTCGTCTACAACCACACCGCCGAGGGCAACGAGTTCGGCCCGACGCTGTGCTTCCGCGGCATCGACAACGCGGCGTACTACCGCCTCGTCGACGACG
>RRZU011036788.1_pt1 | contig 26387 bp, 19 predicted proteins | sample 2165561 | NCBI WGS metagenome assembly RRZU01 (sample SAMN10456909, study PRJNA506462) | wastewater metagenome | isolation source: wastewater sludge | place: USA: Moscow, Idaho | reverse complement strand
CTTCACTGTGCCGGCAATCGGCGCCATGATTTCAGTTTCCATCTTCATCGCTTCTGTAACCAGCAGTGGCTGACCGGCTTTAACGCTGTCGCCTTCTTTTACCAGTACGTCAACGATGTTGCCCGGCATAGCGGTGCTGACATCGCCCGGAGCTGTTGCTTGTTTACGTTTGCTGCTTGAAGCTGCGCCCACGTAATTATTCAGTGGTTCGAAAACAACTTCTTCCGGCAGACCATCAATCGACATGTAGAAGTGGCGTTTGTTGTCGCTCTTGATACCGATACCGGTGATATCGATATGGTAAGACTCGCCATGCACATCAATCACAAACTCAGTCGGCATGCCCTCTTTGGCAACTGACTGTGCAGCGGCTGAATCTGGCAGTGGCAGCAATACTTCCGGAGTCAGCGTACCGTTTTCGCGTTCCTGCAGGAACTTACGACCGATATCAGGGAACATGGCATACGTCAGCACATCTTCTTCTGATTTTGCCAGTGCACCAATTTCTGCTTTCAGCTTAGTCAGTTCAGGTTTCAGCAAGTCAGCCGGACGCACATCGATCACTTCTTCGTTACCGATCGCCTGACGCTGCAGCGCTGCATTAACAGCTGCTGGTGCTTTACCATAGCGGCCTTGCAGATACAGTTTTACTTCGTTGGTGATGGTTTTGTAACGTTCACCTGCCAGCACATTGAATACGGCCTGAGTACCCACGATCTGAGAGGTTGGTGTGACCAGCGGCGGATAGCCAAGGTCTTTACGTACACGAGGAATTTCATCAAATACTTCGTTGATACGGCTCAGTGCACCTTGTTCTTTCAGCTGGTTCGCCAGGTTGGAAACCATACCGCCAGGAACCTGATTGATCTGAACGCGGGTGTCCACACCGGTGAACTCGCTTTCATACTGGTGGTATTTCTTGCGAATAGCATTGAAATACATGCCGATTTCCTGCAGCAGTTCCAGATCCAGACCCGTGTCATATTCTGAACCGCGCAGTGCAGCGACCATGGATTCGGTTGCCGGGTGGCTGGTGCCCCAGGCCATGCTGGAGATAGCGGTATCGATGTTATCCACGCCGTTTTCAATTGCTTTCAGCTGACACATAGTGGCGATGCCGGCAGTATCATGCGAATGGATGAAGATAGGCAGGTCTACCGCTTCTTTCAGCGCTTTAACCAGCTCGCCGGTGGCAAACGGTGTCAGCAGGCCGGCCATATCTTTGATGGCAATAGAATCAACGCCTAAATCGACCAGATCACGCGCCTGCGCAACAAAAGCTTCGGTAGTGTGTACCGGGCTGGTGGTGTAGCAAATGGTGCCCTGGGCGTGTTTACCGACTTTCTTCACTGCACGGATGGCGGTTGCCAGATTGCGCACATCGTTCATGGCATCGAATATACGGAATACGTCGATGCCGTTCTCAGCTGCTTTCGCGACAAAGGCTTCTACCACGTCGTCACTGTAGTGACGGTAGCCCAGCAGGTTCTGACCACGCAGCAACATCTGCAGACGGGTGTTTGGTAATGCACGACGCAGTTCGCGCAGACGTTCCCACGGATCTTCTTTCAGGAAACGTACACAGGAATCAAATGTCGCACCGCCCCAGACTTCCAGAGACCAGTAGCCAACCTGATCCAGCTTGCTGCAGATTGGCAGCATATCTTCGGTACGCATGCGGGTTGCCAGCAGGGACTGATGGGAATCACGCAGTATGGTATCGGTGACAGTAATTTTCTTGCTCATTCTTAATTCTTCCTCTTCCGGTCGTCCGGTCTGAAATTCTTATAATCCGGCGTATGCCGCGATAGCCGTTGCGATAGCGAGTGCTAACTGGTCAGGGCTGCGTTTTTCTGAATATTCCAGCAATTCGGGATGGTTTTCCACAAAACTGGTATTGAACTCGCCAGTCCGGAATTCAGGGTTACGCAGGATCTCCTGATAATACGCAGTGGTCGTTTTCACGCCATGTAACCGCATATCGTCCAGAGCTCGCAAACCACGGGCTAATGCTTCTTCCCAGGTCATTGCCCATACGATCAGTTTCAGACACATAGAGTCGTAGTGAGGCGGAATAACATAGCCGGTATAAATCGCTGTATCGGTACGTACGCCCGGACCACCGGGTGCGTAATAACGGGTTATCTTGCCGAAAGAAGGGAAGAAATTATTTTTCGGATCTTCAGCATTGATTCGGAACTGCAGAGCAAAACCCTGATGACGGATGTCATCCTGTTTTACTGACAGTGGCAATCCGGAAGCAATACGGATTTGTTCACGGACAATATCGATGCCGGTGATTTCTTCGGTGATGGTATGTTCCACCTGCACGCGGGTGTTCATTTCCATGAAATAAACTTCATCGCCGGTGAGCAGGAATTCAACCGTACCGGCGTTTTCGTAACCTACAGCTTTCGCTGCACGTACCGACAGTTCACCGATATAAGCGCGTTGTTCCGGCGTCAGTTGCGGGCTTGGTGCAATTTCGATCAGTTTCTGGTTACGACGTTGAATCGAACAGTCGCGCTCATACAGATGAACGGTGTTACCAAAGCTGTCAGCAAGGATCTGCGCTTCAATATGCTTTGGATTAACAATGCATTTTTCCAGAAAAACTTCTGCTGAGCCGAATGCTTTTGTGGCCTCGGAAATAACACGAGGATAAGCCTGTTCCAGCTCTTCGCGGCTGTTACAGCGACGAATACCACGGCCACCACCACCGGAAGTTGCTTTCAGCATGATCGGGTAACCGATACGCTCAGCTTCACTGATCGCTTCAGCCAGATCAGCCAGATTGCCTTCAGTACCCGGGGTACAAGGAACGCCTGCGGCGATCATACTGCGGCGGGCTTCAGTTTTATCGCCCATACGGCGGATAACTTCAGCGCTCGGGCCGATAAATTTTATACCGTGCTGATCGCAAAGATCGGCTAACAGGGGATTTTCCGAAAGAAATCCGTAACCGGGATGCAGGGCATCACAGCCGGTTTCTACGGCCAGACTCACCAGACGTTGCGGGCTAAGATAGCCAGCGAGTGGGTCTGCGCCCAGGGTGTAAGCTTCATCTGCACGTTTCACGTGTAATGCATGGCGGTCGGCTTCCGAATAAACAGCCACCGAGCGGATACCCAGTTCAGCGCAAGCGCGGACGATACGCACTGCAATTTCACCACGGTTGGCAATCAGAATTTTTTTGATCACGAAAAACTGCCTCCTTGTATGTTCACTGGTGAACGATTCCTAACACCTAACCCTACGACACATTAGGAATTAATTTAAATTAATTCTTATTGTGTTTACTATAAGTAAATACTTATACATCAGGAGTGGCGATGCGAAATTCATTGATGCGGATCACTTTGAGACAATTACAGGTATTCAGGGCCGTCTGCAAACAACTCTCTTACAGTCGCGCAGCAGAGGCTATGGCATTGACACAACCTGCTGTCAGTTTACAGATCCGTCAATTGGAAGAATTGATCGATCAGCCATTATTTGAGTATGTGGGTAAAAAACTGTATCTCACGGCCGCTGCTGAAAAATTACTGGAGGCGACAACCGATATATTTCAGCGACTGGATGAACTGGATATGCAGCTGTCCGATCTGCGTGGCTCACTCAAAGGTGAGTTACGTATGGCTGCAGAGTCGAGCGCAAAATATCTGACTCCTCATTTATTGTCTGCATTTCAGCAACGATTCCCTGATGTCAGTCCATTACTCAGGGTTGTAAACCGTGCGCAGATTATACGCCGGATTGCTGATAACCGTGATGATCTGGTGATCATGTCTTTAGTGCCTGAAGATATGGCGCTTGAGTTTATGCCATTCCTGAATAACCCGATTGTGGCGGTCGCCCCTGCAGAACATCCGTTATGTCAGATTAAAGCAGAAGAGTTAACGCTGAATGATCTGCAGGAATACCCTTTGCTGATTCGTGAGTCAGGTTCCGGCACACGTAAAGCATGTGAAGAGTTTTTCCAGCAGAAGCGGGTGCATTTCACCAGAACGATGGAACTCAACTCGCACGAGGCACAATGCGAAGGCGTGATGGCCGGACTGGGGATTGCATTTTTGCCACGACATGCGGTGTATCGTGAGTTGCAGACCGGCGATTTGCGGGAGCTGCCAGTGAAAGGTCTGCCGCTTTATCGCAGTTGGTGTCTGGTGCATGCGCGCGGGAAACGATTGTCGCCGGTTGCTCAGGCGTTTGTTAATTTCATTCGTACGGAAAGAGACATTATCAGTCAGATCGCGAAACGATTTGAGGTGAAGAAAGGAATTGAATAACGTTCAGCGGGCCAGCAAGTGGGAAAGTACCTGTATTGCTGGCCCCGATTGCAGTGTAAGCAACTTACAGTGGCAGTTTGTCTTTCAGACAAATCGCTTTTAATGCATCCAGATGATGCTGATGTTCAGCTTTTACCGCTTTGAAATGCTCAATGATCTCTCTCGTGGCCGGTGATAGCTTGGCGGCTTTATTGGCTGGCAAGGTATCGTAGTAATACAGCGCCTTGGCATCATCCATCGGGATCGGTGTGCCGGAAGCGATCAGATAAAACACTTTATGCCGGTTAGAACGGGATTCATGATCAAACAGGAAGATGGCGGCATGTGCCTGCAGATTGGTTTCTTCTTTTAGTTCCCGGATCGCAGCTTCCAGACGGGATTCTCCCCGGTTCGCCTGACCGCCCGGAAGCAGCAACAAATCATGACTGGTTTCAGTCAGTAAAATGCCATGTTCACATTCCACAATACAGGTCGCCCTGCGTGGTTTGAAGTGCATGCTCATGCTGTTGTACTCCTGTTAATGCTTTGGATTATTTGGATTAAAAATCTTTTCCCATTATTAGTAGGCTTTACCGTAAATGTCTACGCCTGGTCTTTCCGTTTGCGTCATGTGACGTGAGGTTGCGATTGAATATCCAATGACGGTAATAGAGACATTGAGGGTTCTGAACTACGCTTAGTGATGAGAGATCAGAGAGCAATGATTGGGATCAGACTATGTTTATCGCCAATTTGTCAGTTGCAGAAGCACTGGAGAGCCTCAGAACGACGGAGGAAGGGTTAAGTAATGATGAGGCACAACGCCGCCTGAAAGAGTTTGGTTATAACAAACTGGAAGAGATCAAACGCCAATCCATTTTGCTTCTCTTTCTCAGAGAATTTACTCATTTCTTTGCCATTATTCTGTGGGTTGCCGCCGGGCTGGCATTCTGGGCTGAAACTCAGCAACCCGGAGAGGGCATGTTTCCGCTGGGCGTCGCGATCCTTGGCGTTATTTTAATCAATGGCGTTTTTTCCTTCTGGCAGGAATATCGTGCTGAACGGGCTATTGCCGCATTAACTAAGTTGTTACCACAGCAAGCGCTGGTATACCGGGATGGCAAGATGCAAACGGTGTCTGCAGAAATTCTGGTGCCTGGTGACTGTCTTGTTCTGGAAGAAGGGGACAATGTTCCTGCCGATTGCCGGCTTATTTATGCCAGCGGAGTGCGGGTAAATACCGCAACGATCACCGGCGAGTCGTTGCCAAAGGCGCGGATTGCAGATGCAGTGACAGATAATTCTGTGTTGAACGCTAAAAATCTGCTGCTGGCGGGTACGTCAATTATGTCTGGTCAGTGCCGGGCAATAATTTTTGCAACCGGACTGCATACTGAGTTTGGCCAGATTGCACATCTTACGCAGACAGAAAAAAGCAGTGTCTCTCATCTGCAACAGGAGATCGCCCGTCTTTCAAAACTGGTCGCCGCATTTGCCACTTTTCTGGGGTTGGTATTCTTTGTGGTCGGAACTGTAATCGGGTTGCCCTTCTGGACAAGTCTGATGTTTGCGATTGGCATTATTGTGGCCAATGTGCCGGAAGGGTTGCTGCCGACGGTGACGCTGAGTCTGGCCATGGCCACGCAGCGTATGGCAAAGCGGAATGCACTGGTGCGTCATTTACCAGCAGTAGAAACCCTGGGTTCCACAACAGTGATTTGTTCGGATAAAACGGGCACGCTGACCCAGAACAAGATGACTGCCGCACAGATTTATATTCATGAACAACTCGTTTCCGTTGCTGATCATGCACAGTATGAGAATGAAATCCGGCTGATCCAGAATGCACAATACTGTCATAACCTGAAGAAAAGTTTTCAGAAGAAACATTATGTTTTGCTGGGTGATCCGATGGAGATTGCGCTGGCCGAGTTTGGCAGAAAAAGCCATGATTTTGGCGATATTCCGGTGTTATCTGAAATTGCTTTTGACAGTGAACGGAAGCGCATGTCGGTAGTGATCGAACATGAAGGTATCCGTTGGCTTTATTGTAAGGGTGCGCCAGAAATGGTGTTACCGCTATGCAGTCATATTGATAGCCGGAATGTGATCAGTCCTGCTGATCAGGCGGTACAACAGCAAATCATTGCGGCGCAGAACAGGATGGCGAAGGATGGTTTGCGGGTCTTGGCGTTTGCCTATTGCCGTTTGGATCATGATCAGCCTCCTCAGGAAGAAAATCTGATTTTTTCGGCACTGATTGGTTTGCAGGATCCGCCACGTCCTGAGGTGAAAGAGGCGATTGAGCGCTGCCATTCAGCGGGGATCAAGGTCATCATGGTGACGGGGGATCATCCGCAGACGGCTGTTGCGATTGCCCGGCAGATTGGTCTGATAAAATCGGATAATCCACTGGTTTTACAAGGTGAAGCTTTACGGAAAATGACCGCGGCACATTTGCATCTGGCGCTGGAAAGCCCCGAGATCATTTTTGCCCGTGTGACGGCTGAGCAGAAAATGCATGTCGTGAAAGCCCTGAAACGTAAAAAGGAAATTGTGGCGGTGACCGGGGATGGCGTAAATGATGCACCGGCACTGAAAATCGCCGATATCGGGATTGCGATGGGAATATCCGGTACCGATGTTGCCAAAGAAGCTGCGGACATTATTTTATTAGACGACAACTTCGCCAGCATTGTAAATGCTATAGAGGAAGGGCGGACCGTTTTTGAAAATATCCGCAAATTCATGACGTATATTCTGACGTCGAATATTCCTGAAATACTGCCTTATATTGCGTTTGTGATTTTCAGAATTCCGTTACCGCTGACCATTATACAAATACTGGCCGTGGATCTGGGGACGGATATGTTGCCGGCGTTAGCACTGGGTGCGGAACCTTCCGATAAAAAGCTGATGCAACAACCACCGCGACCACCAAAGGAGCGGCTGTTATCCTGGGGGGTGGTGATCCGCGCGTATCTGTGGCTGGGAATGCTGGAAGCCGCCGCATCGCTGTTTGTCTTCTTTTTTGTCTTGCGTCAGTCTGGCTGGGAATATGGTTCCATGCTGGGTAACACCGACCCGCTTTATCTGCAAGCGACCACTGCCTGCCTTGCCTCGATTGTCATGGCGCAGGTCATCAATCTTTTTGTCTGCCGGCACCCGAGAGCCTCTGCTTTTCCAATGAAACTGAGTCATAACCCGATGTTATGGCTGGGGATCGCTGTTGAAGTGGTACTGATCCTACTGGTGGTTTATACCCCATGGGGGAATGAGTTATTTGGTACGCATCCGCTCGAACTCGCCGTGTGGGGGTTGATGATTGTGCTGGCGTTGGGTCTTGGTGTTCTGGAAGAAGGCCGCAAATTGGTGGCTCGTCGTTTTTTCAGCAAGTAAACCTGTATGTCAGGAGTTACTGCGATTTAAATTAGCTAAACCATTGCACATCAGCGCCGGATATAAGGTACATTTTATATAACGCTTATTTGTCGGTTCTATATGGATATTATTCATCTCGATATTAAAAGCATGATGCTGATGTGTGTTTTCATCGGCTTTCTTATTTCCGGCAGGCTTGCCGCTTTACTGCGGGATCGTTATGTCTGTCCGGGCATGCCTTACTGGGTGATCGGATTCTGCTTTTTTACACTTGGTATATTTTTCGCTGTATATCGTGCCTATGCGCCGTTATGGGTTAGTGTCTTTTTCGGTAATGCCTTCAGCTTTATCGGTACCAATCTGTTATGGCTGGGATTGCTGCAATATAACCAGCGTCTCAAATCGGTTCATTATTCCATTCTGGCTTTTTCACTCCTGATAGCACTTTTGCTGCTGTTCATGCTGCATACCGGGGTATCGGAAATAAGACGGGCGGAACTGATTTCCTTTGTGTTTAACGTGCAAAGTATCCTGTGCATCCGGGAAGCATTAAAGGACAGAGCGCAATATGAATCAGGACGATTGATGTTTGCGCTCACCTGTATTCTGGCAACCGCCGGTTCCTTATTACGTTTTCTGACTTATCAGTACGAGTCTTCCTATTCCCTGCTGAATACCAACATCAGTAATCTTTTGCTGGTTTTTAACGCTATTATCGTGCTGCTGGGATTAAGTTTCAGCATCATGCTGATCACCTCGCAGTGGCTGCAGCAAAAGCTGGCAGCTTTTGCGTCGTACGATGCCTTAACCGGGATTTATAACCGGTACGGATTGAATGAGCAGTCGGCTGCTTTGTTTAATTCTGACGGCAAGTTATCTGCGGCTGATTACAGCGTCGCAATGATTGATATCGATTATTTCAAAAAGACCAATGATGATTATGGTCATCCGGTGGGGGATGCTGTCCTGAAGGAAGTGGCGGAGCGGTTGCGGCAGAACATCCGGCACCACGATATTCTGGCGCGTTATGGCGGGGAAGAGTTCATTGTCGTCTTGCCGGGAACGAACATAACGGATGCGTTACATTGGGCGGAGCGGGTCAGGGCGCAGGTTGCAGCGAAACCCATACAGGTTGATCAGCATGCTATTCAGATCACGCTGAGTATTGGTGTTGTGGAATTACCCGGAAAAGACAAGCATTCCGCGTTTGATGAAGCGATCAGACAAGCGGATATTGCTTTGTATCAGGCCAAAGAAAACGGCAGAAATCAGGTGCGTTGCTTTGGTGCTGTAGTCTGATCGCTCAGTCCGGGGCAAATATGCTGCCCGTTAGTTCACACCACCGGAACCGAATGCTTCTGCGTAAATTCGTTCGCCGGCAACACCACTGCGTTGTAATTCACTGAGGTAATGGCGCATAAAGGGCGCTGGTCCGCAGAGGTAAAACTCAGCATTGGTCAGTTCGGGTACCAGCAGACTTTCAATGGCGAAAGGAGCAGGTTCTGCGTTTGTATCTTGTTCTGTTCGCTGATCATAGAAAAACCGGGCTTCGACATTCGCCTGATTTGCGGCTAGTTGTTCCACGTGTGGTTTAAATGCATGCACGGCGCTGTTACGGCAGGCATGGATAAAATGGATTTTCCGCGACGAATTTGTTGCCACCAGATGATTCAGAATGGAAACCATAGGCGTAATGCCGACCCCGCCACTCAGTAACACTACGGGTGTTTGCACGGTTTCATTCAGGAAAAACTCACCTTGCGGCATGGAGATATCCAGAACTGCATTTTCGGCAAACTGATCATGCAACAGGTTGGAAACCTGACCTTCCGGTTTTTCCGCGTTGCCCTGTTCCCGTTTTACGGAGATACGCAGGTAGTCATTACCCGGGGCATCGGAAAGGGAGTATTGGCGTGGCTGGAAAAGATTCCATTCCGGTACAAACAGTTTAGCGCTGATGTATTGCCCCGGCTTGTAAGACGGTACTTTTCCGCCATCAATTGGATACAGATAGAATGAAGTGATCTCGTCACTTTCCTGTACTTTTTTGCCAATGCGGAACGGGCGCCAGCCTGTCCAGCCGCCATCCTGCTGTGTGGCCTGCTGGTACAGATCGGATTCCAGATTGATAAACAGATCAGCCAGTTCGGTATAAGCTGCTGCCCAGGCGCTGACCAGTTCATCGGTGGCCGCATCGCCCAATACTTCTTTAATGGATGCGAGCAGGTGACGACCAACGATCGCGTAATGTTCTGCTCTGATGCCTAAACTGACATGCTTATGCGCGATCCGTTCGACCACAGGTAGTAGCACAGATGGATCATCAATATTTTCTGCGTAAGCCGCAACGGCCATTGCCAGCGCTTCCTGCTGACGACCTGAATTCTGGTGTCCCTGATTGAATATGTTTTTCAGCTCAGGATTATGCGTAAACATACGCTGATAAAAATGTTTGGTGAGTGCTACGCCATTGGTCTTTAATACCGGAACAGTTGCTTTAACTAAGGCTTTTTGTTGTTCGTTCATAGGCTCTCCATGATGAGAAGCCGGAGGCTGATAACGAGCCTCCGGCATTGCTGAAATAAACCGGCTTATTGCGGCAAAGCGGCATTCGCAAACAGAATGTTGTTTTCCAGATGGATATGCTGCATCAGATCTTCGCGCAACTGAGTCAGACCGGTATAAAGCGCACGCCATGTCACACAGGCACCTGCTGGTGGAGTGATGTCATTGGTCAGTCGGGCCAGTTCGTCTAAGCCTTCACCATGCTGTTCATGTTCAAAACGCATCATGGAGATCGGTCCCTGAACCATGTTGTTGTGACCGGCTTTTAACATTGGGAACAGGATCTGTTCTTCTTTCTGCATGTGACTTTCCAGTTCCTGCTGCATATACGTCAGATGATCGGCCAGACCCAGCGGGCAACCTGGTTTATCTGAATGCACATGTTCAACGCGGCGGGCCAAACGGGCCAGCTCCGGTAACTGAATGCGATGCAGGGCATGGAAGCGTTCAAGAATAAAATCAATTAATGCGGCAGGTTCAGCGGTGCGCCAGTCGGTATCTTCACTTGGTAATTGCTGTACCTGTTCCAGTTCAGCCACGACCAGAGCGGCATCCAGATTACGATGTGCAATGGCATCTTTTAACGGTTGCTGGCCACCGCAGCAGAAATCCAGTTTGAATTTATGGAATACACGGGTAGCACCAGGAATTTCACAGGCAATGCTGGCAATAGTTTGTTCGAGTAAGGACATAATGGATCTCCTTGAGGGGGAATAGGGTAGATTGATCTCGATCAATATATGGCAAACATCGTGCCTGAATTTAATTCATTGAATTATAAGATAAATATATTTTTATGGTTGTTTTCACCATTACCTGGTAGGGTTAAATAAACCATTTAGGGTTATTAATACCATGTTCGATGATTCAATTTTGCTTGATCTCACCAGCGAGTTACCGCGCTCTGTTCGTCAGGAACGGCTGGTAGTGGCGATCCGGACTTATTTCGGTTGTGGTGCGGTTGGTTTACTGAAGCTGGACGGCGATTGTCTGTGTCCGGTGGCGGTTGATGGCCTGGCACATGAAACCTTAGGTCGCCGCTTTGTGGTGGCGCAACATCCTCGTCTCGTGACTATTTTATCCAGTCGATCAGCGGTTCGTTTTGAGCCGGGAAGTCCGTTGCCTGATCCTTATGATGGATTACTGGATTCGCAACTCGGGATGCCGTTACCTGTGCACGATTGCATGGGGATCAGTCTGTATCTGGAAGGCCGCCTGTGGGGAGCATTAACGCTGGATGCCTTTGACGGCTGTGTGTTTGATGAACAGGCCGGAGATAAACTGGCTCACAGCGCCATTCTGGCTGAGGCTGTGGTACGCATGAGCCGTCTTGAGGAAGAGATTCGTGCTTTGCGTGCTGGCAGCCTCGTTTCAGAAACCTTGCTGGGGGATGAACAAGGTTCCGGTGAAGGTGAAATTATCGGGCAAAGTGCCATTTTACTGAAATTACTGCATGAATTGGATGTCGTCGCCAATTCAGAATTGCCGGTATTGCTGTTAGGTGAAACCGGGGTTGGGAAAGAGCTGTTTGCCCGTCGTTTACACCGTAAATCCCCCCGGCATAATGCGCCGCTGATTCATGTGAACTGTGCGGCGTTACCGGAGTCGCTGGCGGAAAGTGAGTTATTTGGTCATGTAAAAGGCGCGTTCTCCGGTGCCATGAACGATCGTCCCGGCCGGTTTGAGGCAGCCAATGGCGGTACTTTATTTCTGGATGAAGTGGGTGAGTTGCCATTGACGGTGCAGGCTAAATTGCTGCGCACGCTGCAAAACGGCGAGATCCAGCGACTGGGTGCGGATCAACCACGAAAAGTAGATGTCCGGATCATTGCCGCAACTAACCGTCAGTTGCATGAACAGGTAAGGGAAGGACAGTTCCGTGCCGATCTTTATCACCGTTTGTCGGTATATCCGGTGCCGATCCCGCCGTTGCGCGAACGCGGCAATGATGTGCTGTTACTGGCCGGTAATTTTCTGGAACTGAACCGTGCACGGCTTGGATTTCGCAGTCTGCGGCTATCACCGGCTGCCGAGCAGGCGCTCTGTTCCTATGACTGGCCGGGCAATGTACGCGAGCTGGAACATGTGATCAGCCGGGCCGCTTTACGTGCTGTCAGTCGCGGGGCATTAAGAACCGAGATTGTCACGCTGGAACCGGAGCATCTGGCGCTTGATGCAACCATTATCAGGACGATAAACAAAGCAGAAAATGCGCTTATTCCTGAGATAGAGAGTAATGAACCAGCGGTGTCTTTAAAGATTGCTGTGGATGGTTATCAGCGGCAGTTGATCCGCCAGACGCTGGAGGCTTGTCAGGGCAATTGGGCCAACGTTGCTCGTCGGCTGGATCTTGATCCAAGTAATTTGCACAAATTGGCGAAGCGGTTGGGGTTGAAATAATGGGGTGCAGGAAAGCACCGATGAAAGATGCTTTCCTGTCTTAATCACATTAACTGAGTAACTCGCGTGCTTTACTCAGTACATTCTCATCACTGAACCCAAACAGCTTAAACAACTGCTCTGCCGGAGCGGATTCACCGAAGCTGGTCATGCCAATCACAGTGCCATCGAGGCCGGTATAACGCTGCCAGTAATCGGCAATGCTGGCTTCAATTGCCAAACGGGCGCGGACCGCTTTCGGTAACACCTGTTCTTTGTACTCCGCCGGTTGCTTGTCAAAGCGCTCGGTGCATGGCAGAGAAACCACCCGCACTTTTTTTCCTTCCGCGTTCAGCGTGTTGGCAGCATTAACCGCTAAACCCACTTCCGAGCCAGTCGCCAGAATGATGAGTTCCGGGGTACCGTCGCAATCCAGCAGGGTGTAACCACCGCGTTCAATATCCTGGACTTGCTGCTCGGTGCGTGGTTGTTGGGTCAGCGCCTGGCGCGAGAATATCAGCGCACTCGGGCCATTCTGGCGTTCAATCGCTGCCTTCCAGCTCACCGCACTTTCCACCTGGTCACACGGCCGCCAGGTTTCCATGTTGGGCGTTAAGCGTAAGCTCGCTAACTGTTCGACTGGCTGATGCGTTGGACCATCTTCGCCTAAGCCAATCGAGTCATGGGTATAGACGAAAATGGTCCGTTGCTTCATCAGCGCGGCCATGCGCACGGCATTGCGGGCGTATTCCATAAACATCAGGAAAGTGCCGCCGTAGGGGATTAAGCCGCCGTGCAGGGTAATACCGTTCATAATCGCCGACATACCGAATTCACGCACGCCATAGTGCATATAATTGCCTTGTGGCACTTCAGCACTGACATCCAGGGCGGAGGTGTGACGGGTCAGGTTGGACGGCGCCAAATCCGCGGAGCCGCCTAATAATTCCGGCAGGATTTTCGCGTATTCATTCAGTGCTTTTTGACTGGCCTGACGGGAGGCGATGTTGGCTGGATTAGCCTGCAGGTCAGCGATATAGGCATTGGCTTTGGCAGCCCAATCAGCGCTTAATGTGCCTCTGCTTCGGCGTAACAGTTCCGCCGCTTCCTGCGGGAACACTTCCTGATAGGCCGCAAACTGCTGGTTCCACTGTTTTTGAACTAGCTGGCCTTGGGCTTTGCCATCCCACGCCTGATAGATATCCTGTGGAATTTCAAACGGCGCATGCGGCCAGTGCAGGAATTCGCGCACTTTGGTGACTTCATCTTTCCCCAGTGGTGCCCCATGACAATCGTGACTGCCGGATTTATTCGGTGAACCGTAACCGATAATGGTTTTGCAGCAAATCAGCGTTGGCTGCGTGGTATTGGCTTTGGCCTTCTGGATCGCCATCTCGATTTCCTGTGGATTATGCCCATCCACCGAATCCAGTACCTGCCAACCATACGCGCGGAAACGCGCCGGGGTATCATCGGTAAACCAGCCATCAACATGACCATCAATCGAGATGCCGTTGTCATCCCAGAACGCAATCAGCTTACCCAGCTCCAAGGTTCCCGCTAACGAACAGACTTCATGCGAGATGCCTTCCATTAGACAGCCATCGCCCATAAACGCGTAGGTGTAATGGTCAACGATGTTATGGCCCGGTTTATTAAACTGTGCCGCTAAGGTTTTTTCGGCTAGTGCCATACCTACGGCATTAGCAATGCCCTGACCCAATGGACCAGTAGTAGTTTCCACACCCGGCGCATAACCGTATTCCGGATGACCGGGCGTTTTGGAATGTAATTGGCGAAACTGTTTCAGCTCAGAAAGCGGTAAGTCATAACCGGTGAGATGCAACAAGGAATATAGCAGCATCGAGCCATGACCATTCGACAATACAAAGCGGTCGCGGTTGATCCACTGCGGGTCAGCGGGATTATGTTTGAGGTGATGACGCCACAGCACTTCTGCGATATCCGCCATGCCCATTGGGGCACCGGGGTGGCCGGAGTTGGCTTGTTGTACGGCATCCACGCTCAGCATACGCACGGCGTTGGCCAGGATTTTGGGGTCTAAACTCATGAGCGGGGCTCCGTAAAAGAATTAAAGAAAAGGCTTTAGGAATCAGAAAACTGGAAGTAAGGCGACCAATAAGGACATCGCTGCCTGACACGCCGTAAACCCATCCATGGGGGCTCCGCCGCGCCATCCATGGCGCGGAGGGTCAGCATCAATGTCCTTATCGTCCGCCCCGAATTAGTGACGACCTAGCGTGGTAAAACTAAATCAAGCCAGACGAGTAGCCAGCAACTGCTCCAGCTTCACCTGGTCAATCGCAAAATTACGGATACCTTCCGCCAGCTTCTCGGTAGCCATCGCATCTTCATTGTGCTGCCAGCGGAACTCGGCTTCAGACAGCGGCGTTGGGCGTGGCAGACGCAGACCGTCATCAGCCAGCTGACGTACCAGCACACAGGATTGCGCTTCCAGATCCTGCAGCAGATTCTGGCTCATGCTCAGGCGGTCACAGCCGGCCAGCGCCAGCAGTTCTTCCGGACTGCGGAAACGAGCACCCATCACGACACTCGAGTAACCATGCTGTTTGTAATACTGGTAAATCGCTTTCACGGACTTCACGCCCGGGTCATTGTCGGCGGTGTAGGACTGACCGGTTTTGGCCTTGTACCAATCGAGAATACGGCCGACAAACGGCGAAATCAGATAAGTACCGGCTTCGGCACAGGCACGGGCCTGCGCGAATGAAAACAGCAGCGTCAGGTTGCAATTAATGCCTTCTTTTTCCAGCTGTTCCGCGGCACGGATACCTTCCCAGGTGGAGGCGATTTTGATTAACACACGGGAACGCGGAATGCCCTGATACTCATACAAGCCAATCAGCTTGCGGGCTTTTTCAATGGTCGCGGTGGTATCAAAAGAGAGACGGGCATCGACTTCGGTGGAAATACGGCCGGGCACATGTTTCAGCACTTCACAGCCAATCGCCACAATCAGCCGATCAGCGGCTTCTTCGACTTGCACAGCGACATCGGCAGAAAGTTGCCTGGCCTGAGACACTACCTGTTCCAGTAGTGGCGCATATTCCGGGCTGGAGACGGCTTTTAAAATCAGGGAAGGGTTGGTAGTGGCATCTTCGGGTGAATACAATTTAATGGCGGGTAATTCGCCAGTGTCGGCCACCACGGTGGTCATGGCACGTAATTGATTTAACAAACTGCTCACGGTAACTCCTTGTCAGATAAACTGAATAAAGGGTGAAAGTTAATTAAGTAAAGGTTCTGCAGCTTCAGCCCATCTCAGATATTGCTGATATATCGTTTCATATTCAGCGACACTCACAGGCCGGGGGTAATAAGTATGTTCAATGGCACTCGCCATTCTTTCTTGTGCAGCCTCGATTGCAGGATAAATATCAGCGGCAACAGCAGCACAAATGGCAGCACCCAACGCGCAGCATTGATCAGATGCAACAACCTGAATCGGGCGATTCATTACATCGGCACAAACCTGCATAACGGTCGGTGATTTGCGGGCAATTCCGCCCAACGCCATCACTTCCTCTACCGGAACATTCTGGTGGGTCAGACACTCCATGATTTTGCGGGCACCACAGGCGGTTGAGACAATCAATGCGCCGAATAGCGTCGGCGCGTCAGTGGCCAGATTCAGACCTGATATGACACCTTGTAACCGCTGATTGGCATAAGGAGTCCGGCGACCATTAAACCAATCCAGCACGATGGGAAGATGGTTCAGATCCACGGTTTTATTCCAGCTCTGCGTCAGTGAATTGAGGAGTTTTTGCTCATGGTCCTTAACGGCGGTTTTTAGTTCCGGATATTGTTTAACTAATTCTTCAAGCGGCCAGCTGAGTAAACGCTGATACCAGGCATAGATATCGCCGAAAGCGGATTGTCCTGCTTCAAGGCCGATCATGCCGGGAATGACGCTGCCATCAACCTGACCACAGATGCCATCAATCGCACGTTTGCCTATGGTTTGATAGTCAGTGACCAGAATGTCACATGTTGAAGTGCCGATGACTTTGAGTAATGTGTTGGATGTGGTTCCGGCCCCGATTGCCCCCATATGACAGTCAATCGCACCACCGGAGATCATGATTTCTTCTGGTAAACCGAGTCGTTCGGCCCATTCTGCAGTGATTTTTCCGACGGGAACATCCGCCGTCCATGTCTCGGTAAAAAGTGGTGAATGAAGGTTTTCTGTCAGAGCCGGGTCAAGCGCGGCAAGGAATTCTGCGGAAGGTAATCCCTGCCATTCCTGATGCCATAAGCATTTATGGCCTGCGGCACAACGGCCTCGTTTGATTTTCTGCGGTGCCTGGGTTCCGGACAGAATAGCCGGGATCCAGTCAGAGAGTTCAATCCAGTTAACCGCAGCTTTTCTGACTGCGGTATCAGTCCGGGATACATGAAGTATTTTTGCCCAGAACCATTCTGCGGAATAAACGCCACCGCTGTAACGGGTGTAATCCGGGAATTTTCCGCGCTGGCAGAGTCGGGTTATTTCCTCGGCTTCTGCGATGGCGGAATGATCCTTCCATAACAGGAACATCGCATTTGGGTTGTCGGCGAACTCGTCACGTAATGCCAGTACCTGACCGGTTTCATCGATAGGGGCTGGCGTTGAACCAGTCGCATCAACACCGATGCCACAAATCGCGGCGCGTTGTTCCGCTGTTAATAAAGCCACAACGTGTCCGATCACTTTCTCCATGGATTCTATGTAATCCAGTGGATGTTGCCGGAACTGGTTTTGTACGGGTTGGCAATACTGACCGAGGCTCCACCTTGGATATGCCTCGGTATGGGTTGCCAGTTCTTGTCCATCCTGACAGCTTACCGCCAGCGCTCTTACTGAATCACTGCCGAAATCAAGACCGATAACAATGGGATCAGACATCTCACTTTCTCCCGCTACGAAGCCGCCGCTAATGAGGCGTGTTGTCGCATTCTTTCCATCGCGTCTTGTCTGTACGGCATGGATTGAGCGGCACCAACGCTTTCGACAGACACAGACGCATAGGCGGAGGCAAACAGGGCAGCATCTTCCAGTTTATCGCCTTGTGCCAGACAGGCGGCTAATGAACCGTTAAATGCATCACCGGCGCCTGTGGTATCAACAGGATGCGCGGGGTAGGCCGGAATATGAGTGCGGCCTGATGGTGTTGAGAGTAATGCGCCTCTTAAACCCAGCGTAATCAGAACGTTGTTGATCCCTTTGGCATGCAACACACGGGCTGCCTGAGCTGCAGAATCAAGATCATTCACTTCGATACCCGTCAGCAATTCGGCTTCTGTGCTGTTAGGAGTAAGCAGATCGGCCAATGCCAACGCTTCATCGGGAATAACCTGGAACGGTGCCGGATTAAGAATAACAAAGACTTTATTTTCATGAGCATACTGCAATAAACGAACAATCGCGTCGGCGTTGTTTTCCATCTGGATTAGTAATAAATCAGATGATTTGATGACTGGCAGACAAGATTCGATCTCTTGTTCTGTGACGGTTAAGTTTGCGCCCGGATCAACGCCAATCATGTTTTCGCCGTTTTCTTCCGAAACATAGATTAATGCATTACCGGTCGGTTTTTCCTGACTGTGGAAAAGTGTGCAGACATTAATTTCTGAAGCGTCTAAATGATTTTTGGCAAATTCGGCAAAGGAGTCTGTACCTACCTTGCCTATGTAATGTACCCGTGCACCGGCTCTTGCTGCTGCAAGAGCCTGGTTGGCACCTTTACCGCCGGCACCCATCAGGCTGCTGGCTGCAATCATGGATTCGCCGGGGCGGGGAAAGCGGCTGAGACGAGCAACCACATCCACGTTAAATGCACCGAAAACACAAACTTTACCTGTCATAACAGACTCCTAAGATTCGAAGTGGCGTTTTGCAGCGAGACATGCGCCCTGACAACCCGTGTCACCGGTCTGTAAACTAAACGAAATAGTCAGTCCTTCTGCTGGTTGCGGACCGCGCAGATGCTTTCTGATTTCCTTTACCAGTTTTTCTTTCGGGAAGTCTGGCATGCCGATCACACCGCCTCCGAGGAACAGATGTTCCGGATCGAGAATATTCATTTCAGAAGCGATAATCATGCCAAGGCGGGTAACGAACTCCTGAATATCCGGATGATCACCATAGTGAGCAAAGATATCGCCGACATGATGCGGTGCTTTTACATGTTCCTTCGCCCATCTCGCCAGATAACTGCCTGATGTCAGCGTTTCCGCACAGCCTGTTTTCCCGCAGGGACAGCTTAACGTGTTGTTAAGCCAAGGAATGTGACCGATTTCGCCTGACGAGCCATGTGCACCATGATAGAAGTCACCATTTATCCATAAGCTGTTACCCATCCCGGTGCCCAGATACAAACCCACGGCCACATACGGCATGTTTTCCTGCTGATGCAGATCCCACAGATGCAGATGATTCACGTCTTTATCCATGGCAACCGGACAATCGATCAGCTTACTCAGCTCGGTACCGACTTCACGATTATCCAGCGCCTGAATAAAAGGCAGAGAAAACACTTTTTTCCGGTCACGGCTTAATGTACCCGGTAAACCCAGCATGACGCCGGCCGGACGTTGGTCTAATTGCCGGAAATGGGCGTTAATTAACTGCGCTAACATTTCCAGTGGATTTTCCGTTGCTGACCAGGATGAGGTCGGGATGTTTTCACGAAGAATAAATTCATCCTGCTCATTCATGGTCAGCAAACGGGTGTTGGTGCCGCCAATATCAATACCTACGTAATAAGCCATACGGTGTTCCCCCTAAGCTGCTTGTTCTGCTTGTCGGATATTCGCGGTCATCTTTTCCCATGCGACTGAGAGATCAGCGTCCAGATTAAACAGACCGGATGTCCCGACAATCAGTACTTCAGCACCAGCACCCAAGAGGTCATGGAATGTTTTCGTGTTACAGGAACCATCAATTTCAATCAGGTATTTATATCCATTTTCTTTTTTCAGTTGGGCTAATTCCTGAATCTTGTTCAGCATTTCCGGAATAAATGGCTGGCCTGCATAACCAGGATCTACGGTCATGATGGTGATCTTATCCAGCAGGTGAATATAGTGTTTGATGTATTCCACCGGAGTCGCCGGGTTTAATACTACACCCACTTTTTTATTGTGCTTTTTGATCTGATTAATAATGCGGAAAGCATCCCGGTTAATAGTTTCGGCATGAGGGCAAATATAATCTGCACCGGCATTGGCTACTGCATCAATAAAATTGCTTGGCTCTTCTACCATCAGATGTACATCAATTTTTAAATTGGTATAAGGGCGGATCTGCTCAATAAAGAAAGGCGACAAAGTAATGTTTTTTACATAGTGACCATCCATGATATCGATATGAAGAAAATCAGCACGTGTGTTTAAAACATCTAACTGTGATTTAATTTCAATTAAATTCATGCACATCAGCGAAGGAGAAATCATATAAGTCATAGTCATAATTCCAGAGTTAATTCAGAACAATTATTTGGTACTAACAACATGTGTATTCTTAGTGTTGGATAAAGGCTTACTATTTTTTGCCGCTCGTTTTTCCGACCAGCGTTTTTTAAAGAATTTGGCGGATAACGTAATAATCAGAACTGCGCCCCACATTGCCAGACTGAAGTGAGGACTGACGCCTAACAGGTTGAGCCCGGTCGCAATGCTTTGCAGTACAAACAGCGCACAAATCACACCAAACACACGACCAAAGCCACCGTTTGGATCGGTACCGCCGAGAATGATGGCCAGCACAGTCAGCAGCAGATAAGAGTCGCCGTATCCCATACGGGCGGAGTTAAAGCGAGCCATCATGATCAGGCCGGCGAAGACGCACAGCACACTGGAGATGGTATAGATAGCCAACTGCAGATGATGCGTGTTAATACCGCTGAAATAAGTCGCATTGATGTTACTGCCGCTCATGTAGATGCATTTGCCCAGTTTGGTTTTTTCCAACAGTAAGCCGACACAAATCGCAACACAGAGGAAAATAATGAGTGGCAGCGGAATACCTAAAAGCGTGCCGGAACCGAGTGATTTGACCAGTTCAGGCATGCCACTTAATGCAGCACCTTTGGTCAGGGAAATACCGATCCCGTTCACCACGGTCATGGTAGCCAGAGTCACCAGAATCGGGTGAGCACCGATGTAAGCGACCAGAGCACCAGTGATAATGCCGATAATGACGGCCAGCGTGATGGCGGCAACCAGTGCAATGATCAATCCTGCAAATTGAACGATCATGCTGCTATCTGCCGGGATATAGCTGATAAATACCCAGGCCATCAGTAAGCTGGTCAGGTTTGCTGTGCCAATGATGCACAGGTTGAAACCTCCACTCAGCATCGGAATAAACATGGCGAGTGTGAACAGGCCGAGTTCCGGCAATTGCGAAGCAATACTGCTGAATGTTTGCAGCGTGAAGAACCGGCCAGGCATTAAGAAACTGAATATCACACAAACCGCAATCAGTAAGCTCAGCAGGCCGATCATATTTTCATCAAGTTTGAGCCATTTTAATTTCATGATGTGAGCCTCTGTTTAAGCGAAACCGACGTTAGTTTCTTTACGTTTCTTGTAATGCGTGATGGAGATAGCAATCACGATCACGATGCCTATCACGATGTTCATGAAGTAACTGGAGATACCGATCAGGTTCAGGCCGTTCTTGAGGATACCAATCAGGAAAACCCCCATCAGTGTGCCGATCACGGTGCCTTTACCACCGGTCAGACTTGCGCCGCCCAGCACAGTTGCCGCCAGTACATCAAGTTCACCACCTACTAACGCATTCGGAACGACTTCGCCCATACGATAGACTTGCACCAGGCCACCGATGGCGGCTGCGGCACCGAGGTAACCGTAAGCAAACAGATGGATCAGACCAACACGGATACCAACCCGGCGGGCAGACTCCTGGTTACCGCCAACGGCATAGAGCTGACGTCCAAGATTTGTTTTATTGAGGATCAGCCAGGTAATAAAGGTCAGAGCTAACATCAGCAGGAAAGGCAAACCAATCTGGTAAGTTTCATCACCGATGGAGAAGGGGAAAATTTCGTGTTGCGTGGTCCACCACACCGGCAGGTCATAAATACTACGGCCATTGGTCAGCCACATCAGAATACCGAACAGTAATGACTGCACACTGATCGTAATAATGATGGAAACCAGATTCAGGTAGTAAATTAATACGGCATTAAATAGCCCGCAGAAGACACCAAATATCAGCGCCAGAACAATACTCTGTAAAGCGCCATCAATATAACCGCCTAATAACAGCGAGGCGACAGCGTATTGAACGACAGAGGCAACTGCAGCAAATGATATATCAATACCGCCGGTAACCAGAACGACAAACAGACCCAGTGCAAATATTCCGGAAACTGCATAACCCTCAGTTAAATCAAGAATATTACGTAGTGTAAAAAACTGGTCTGTTGTTGCTGAGAAAAATAAAACCATGGCTAGTATTACAACGCCGAGATAAAACTCAATCGGCATTCTTTTTTTCAGGAATCTATCCATTTACAACTCCTTCCAAAAATGACTCTGATATCTTTCTTGGTTCATATTCATTCATGATCTGACCATGTTCGATATGAAGGATGCGGTCGCAGTTATAATAAACTTCAGGAATTTCATCTGAAATTAACAGGATTGAAATACCTTGTTCGGAAAGTTTATGAATTAACTGATAGATACTGCTTTTTGCTGCAATATCGACGCCTACTGTTGGTGCATCCAAAATAAGGACTTTGGGTTGTGTTAAGATCCATTTGGCAAGAACAACTTTCTGCTGATTACCGCCTGATAAAGTGGAAATAGGATTATCAGTATTGGATACCTTGATATCGAGATCCTGAATCCATTGGCTGACGATTTTCATCTTTTTATAATCATCGATGAAATGCATTCTGTTCTTTAACTGATCCAGTATGGATAACACAGCGTTATCTGAAACGGATTGCTGTAATACCAGACCAAGCGTCAGGCGATCTTCGGACACATATCCAATACCGGATTTGATAGCATCACTGTGATTTCTGAAGTTAACTGGCTTGCTGTCGATGTAAACTTTACCTGAATCAGGTTTTGTAATTCCGAATAAACTTAATGCTAATTCTGTACGTCCGGAACCCAGTAAACCACAAAGGCCGAGCACTTCACCCTGGTAAAGTTTAAAGCTGATATTGTCGTATTGATCTTTACGGGATAAGTTATCGACTTCCAGAATAATCCGGCTATTTGATTTTCTTTCCGGCTTTAATACGTGTTCAATTGAAATGCCAGTCATTAACTCAGCGAGTTTTTTCGGTGACATGTCTTTAGCAGGGAAGGAACCCACTTTAGTACCATCACGAATGACAGTAACAGTATCAGATATTTCTAATACTTCATCCAAACGATGACTTACAAATACGACGCTGATATTTTTACTTTTCAGGTAATTAACAGTGCGTAATAGTTGATTAACTTCGGTACGGGTCAGCGATGCGGTTGGTTCATCCATAATAACCAGTTTGGCATCAGCTACTAATGCCCGGCATATCGCAACTTGTTGTCGCTGCGCTATAGGTAATGCTTCTACTTTCTCATTTAAATCGATGGTGAATTTCAATTCATCGAGGATTTTTTTGGCTTTGTTAAAAAGTTTTTTATCATTATGCCAGCTAAGCAGACCTTGCATATTCAGTTCAAATGCAATGTTTTCTGCCACTGTTAAATTAGGAAATAGAGATAAATCCTGGTAAATAACCTGAATACCTAAGCCTCTTGCTACGTTAGGATTTAATTTCTGAACCAATTCACCATTAACTTTAATTTCTGCACCATCATCGGGTTGATAAACACCACTGATGACTTTAATCAGTGTGCTTTTACCACAACCATTGGTGCCAGCTAAACAATGTACTTCACCAGGAAATATATCCAGGGTGATATTATTTAATGCTTTATGGCCACCAAAGCTCTTGGAAAGCTTATTCAGAGAAATAAGTGACCCGACCCGGCTATTTTCAGGCAATGTTTCCATTTTAAACCTCGGAGATGTAACTGGATGAGCCGAAGCTCATCCAGAGATAAAGATCAGAGACCCATTTGAACTAATTTCTTGATGTTCTCTTTATCTTCACTTTCTACCTGATTACCAAGGATGGTTCTGGTTTGTGCATCAACTTTAACCTGACCCATACCATCGATAGTCATGCCGTCTTTAACCTCTTCGCCATTCATCATCATTTTTGCCACACGGACAAAAACTTCACCGGCAGTCATTGGATTCCAGATATAACCACCATCAATAGCGCCACTCATGACCAGAGATTCACCTTGTCCCGGACTGAACGGGCCAACCACGCAGATATCATCAATCTTGTTACGTTGCTGAACAGCGCGGCCTGCACCGATAGGGCCCTGGGAACCGAATGCGATAACACCTTTCAGATCTTTATTCTTGGACATCAGATCTTTAGTGGTACGCATGGTGTCATCCAGTGATTCAGCTACACCGAATTTATCGGCTGCCAAAGTCATTTTCGGATAGTTTGCTTTCTGATATTCGATGGCTGAATCAGCCCATACGTTATGCAAAGGTACGGTCAGGCTACCAACGTAAGCCACATATTTGCCTTCACCTTTCATGCATTCAGCAAGTTTTTGCATATGGTTGATACCGTGTTGTTTGGCATCAACCAGTTCGAAATCCCAGTCAGCAAATTTCTGATTTGGTGATTCGTGAACGATAACTTTAATACCTGCTTTTTGTGCTTTTTCCAGTACGGGTTCCAGTACTTTGGCATCGTTAGGTACAACACCAATCACATCCACTTTCTGAGCAATCAAGTCTTCAATTGCACGAACCTGAAGCGCCGGATCTGCGGCTGTCGGGCCAATTTGCCAGGCTTCAACACCTTGTTTGGCTGCTTCTTTTTTAATGCCTTCTTCCATCGCGTTAAACCATGGAATACCGCCGATTTTTACAACAACACCCATTTTAAAACTATCAGCAGCATAAGTAGCTGAAGACGCTAAAATAGTAGCAATCACACAAGCAAGACCTGCTTTTTTCATATACGTATTCTCCATGTAAATATCTTCTGAATATTATTTTAAATATTCAGGGTGTGTTGAGCCGGTGTTGAAAAACACAACATCTTTGTACTACTTGGATACTAATACTACGGCTATTTCTTTATTTAAAAATAGCCATCTTTAGTTCGGTTATTTTCGGTTTGTTTCAATAATTTTTACGTTGTTCCATCCTATTTCGGTTCTGTATTCGTCGGAAGGTAATTGATCTGTAATTAATACATCTATTTTGCTGTAATCACAGACTTTGCAAAAAGATCTTCTTTCGATTTTTGTCGAATCGCATAATAAAATTGATTTATCTGCCACACCAAGCATCATCTGTTTTAGTCTGGCCTGATTTTCATTGCTTTCTCTTATTCCGGTGGTTAAACCGATGCCATGACAAGAGAAGAAAAATTTATTAATGCTGAATTCTTTTACAATACTTTCTGTCAATGGACCGCTGAATGATTCATATTTCTCTGAATATTCACCACCTAACCCGATAACCCTGACATTTGATTTACATGCCAATGCATGGATTATATTTAATGATGTTGTCAGCGCTGTAATCTCAATATCCGGAATCTGTCTTGCCAAGAACCATGAGCTGGTGCTGCTGTCCAACAGAATAACGTCACCGGGTTCAATATAGGCTAATGCTTTTTTAGCCATTTTTATTTTGGTGTCAGTGTTCTGATTGGCTCTAATTCTGAATGCTTCGCCACTTTCCTCATATTCCAGATCTACAGGCGTAGTAATATGTTTAATTTGGTTTCCAACAGGAACCGCTCCGCCATGTGTACGATTCAGATATCCTTTTTTCTCTAAGAAAGCCAGATCACGGCGAATGGTCTCTTTTGAAATATTGAGCATCAGAGAAAGATCATTCACCAATATTGAGCCGTTCTCTTTCAGAAGCTCATTAATTTTGTGATGTCTTTCAGCCTGCAACATATTTCTTCCTCTCTTTAAGTTGTATTCAGTTTAGGTGCGTTACGGAAATAGATCTGAGCTAAGAATTACGAAAACGAAGCTCATAAACTGTGAACGAAACAAATGTGCTATTGGTCACAAAAAGCCATGACTGTTTACGGATATGTGACCGTTCGGTTACGTTTTGTAATGAAATCGGTTTCATTTTACGACCATTTAACACGAAACGGGCATAAACAGTAATGACCGAATGTGCCCGTTTTGAGTTTTCTCACAAATAAAAACAAAAAACACACCGTGGACGAGTGGTCAGGATATTTTCTCTTTCAAGAATGAAAGTATAACGCTTTGTTTTATAGGTTATTTTTTATTGATTTTCTGTAGCAACAGTTTTTGCCCGTTTTATTCCCGTATGTCGTCATGCCTGAGTGGGGTGTGTGAGACAAAAAATCTCTCAAACATAACTTGCATTTGAAATGCACATTAAACTAAGATGCAAACACTGCATATGAGATGCACATTATGTTGAGGATGAAATCATGACACTGCACGTTAAGAACAATATCTACTGGGTTGGCAAACAGGATTGGGAACTGCGCGAATTTCACGGCAGTGAGTACTCCACACACAAAGGTTCCAGCTATAACAGCTATCTGATCAAAGAAGAGAAGGTGGCGCTGATTGATACCGTGTGGAGCCCGTATGCCGATGAGTTTGTGACGAATCTGGCGAATGAAATTCCGTTGG
>RRZU010569767.1_pt1 | contig 26399 bp, 23 predicted proteins | sample 2165561 | NCBI WGS metagenome assembly RRZU01 (sample SAMN10456909, study PRJNA506462) | wastewater metagenome | isolation source: wastewater sludge | place: USA: Moscow, Idaho | reverse complement strand
TCTTTGCGCCTTTGCGCGACAACTTTTTCTTTGCCCGCTCCTCTGCTATCGCCCTATTCTCCTCTGCTCTAAACATACACATCTGAGTAACCAACTCTAACGGCAGTGGTCTGTCAAACGGAAACTGCACCGAACCTTTTGCGCTTTTATACGCTTTAAGCTCCTCCTCAAATGCCGAAATTCCCGATGGGGCTGGGTAAAACCCAATATGGTGACTATGCGCTGCAAAATGGACCAAATTACCCTCCAACTTAAACGTTGGCATACCATAACTAATAGCCTCTTGAGCCTCAGGAACAGCATTTTTAATAGTTGTTCGCATCTGCTCCAACAACACCTTCACCTCATCGGGGTATTGCGCTATATACTCATCTACACTCTTCACCTCAACCATACCCTTAGATACTAATTGATTACACCACTTCCAATAAGCTCATCCTCCACATAAAACGCTGCAAACTGACCCGCCGTTACGCCTCGTTGAGGCACATCAAACACCACAAACAAACCATTCTCGCGCATCATTAAACGAGCCTTTTGTAAGGGCTGACGATATCTAATTCGCACCAACAGCTCAAGCTCCTGCCCCACTTTTAACGCCAAATCATTGCGTACCCAGTGCACCTCATTGCTCTCCACCTTTAGCACCTTCCTGTGCAATCCGGGATGATTCTCGCCCATTCCCACATATATCTGATTAAACGTAATATTGGTACCAATTATAAACAAAGGCTCTGGAAATCCCCCAATATTAAGCCCTTTACGCTGACCAATAGTATAAAAATGCGCCCCATTATGGTCGCCCACACGCTTACCATATTTCGGATGAAACGGATAGGGTTTCGACAACTCCTCTAACGCCTCATCGCTCACCTTCAAATCGTCCAACACACTCCAATCTCGCACAAAAAGCTCACAATTAGGCTCAATCAAGAATACTTTACCCGGCTTAGCCTCTAATTTCTGTTGCAAAAACACCGGTAAATCCACCTTTCCCACAAAGCAAATTCCTTGCGAATCCTTCTTATGCGCCGTAATCAGCTTCAATTCACCCGCAATGCGTCTCACCTCGGGCTTCACAATATCGCCCACCGGAAACAACGCCTTCGCTAGCTGCTTTTGCGACAACTGACACAAGAAATAGCTCTGATCCTTATTATCATCGCTGCCCGCCAAAAGCCTATGCACCTCCACTCCATCAACCACCACGGTCTCCTTGCGACAGTAGTGCCCCGTAGCCACAAAATCGGCTCCAAGCTCCATGGCCTTCTCCATAAACACATCAAACTTTATCTCTCTATTGCACAGCACATCAGTGTTTGGCGTACGTCCGCGCTCATACTCGGCAAACATATAATCCACCACCCTCTTGCGATACTCGTCGCTCAAATCCACAAAATGAAACGGAATTCCCAGCTTCATGGCCACGCTCTGCGCATCAAACCTATCCTCAAGCCACGGACAATCGGCCTCCAACACCCCCGTTGTGTCGTGCCAGTTTTTCATAAACAAGCCCACCACATCGTACCCCTGCTGCTTCAAAATATAGGCCGCCACGCTCGAATCCACGCCACCCGACAAGCCTACTACCACTCTCTTCATACTCAAAATTTTGAATCGCAAAGATAACTATTTTTCGCTTCGTTCTCTCTTTTGGGGGTGCCAGCAAAGGCTTACTTCTTTCGTACAGAAATCACATGCAATGTCTCTAGCAATCTTTCACTTGGCCTTTGCCGTCGGGCTATCCGTTCCAAGTCCGCAGGTGGCCAATATCTTCATTCCGAAATTGCATGCAATATCTCTAACCCCCTTCTTATTGGCCACCTTTACGGGCTTTCCTCTGCTATCCCTCACCCGGCACTCATATATACCTGCCATAATAGTAGCAACCTGCCAGCAAAAATCAACACAAACAGCCCCCCCAGCCCCTCCAACCAAGGAGCTACTCCTTATACACATCTTATGCAAATAATTTCCCTATCAACAACCCAGAATGGGTTGAATTTAAATAGCCACCAGTGAAGCTGGTGGTAAATTGTAATACCCCACACAACCCCGAATGGGGTTGAATGTCGATTAAAACTCACATTGAACCCCTTTCGGGGTTCGTGGAACTACCCCCAAATCCACGGATTTCATCCGAGGCTATTGGCTCCGCCGATTTTCAATTTACATTCAACCACTTCGTGGTTGTAAAAAAGATGGGTATAATGAGTATCTGGAGGGTGGTCAAATTGCAAAAAAAAAATCGGGGTGCGACTTTAAGTCGCGCCCCGAATAAGTTTACAAGGGTAACAATGATGCTAGTTTTGCGCCTGATTAGCCTCGGCAGCTAATTTGTTATTTACCGCCGAGGTTGCGCGCGCTTTTAGTTGTGTAGCAAAGGGCTCAAGAACTCCGTTGATGCTATTAATGGCCATTGCCGCCTCGGGATATACGCCCGACACGGAGTTGAGGTAATTAAAAAGGGTAAGTATCGATTTGCGTAACTGATCAATGGCCTCGGTGCTCGAAACGTTGCCCTTTGCCACTTTACCCGCTATTCGACTCTGTTCATTCTCTTCAAAACGTCTGTTGGTTATACCCAACTGTTCCACCACTTCGGTGGCATTAAGTAATGTTATGGCGCTCTGTAATTCTTCCGAGCTTTTGATATCGCCTAACAACTGATTTATCTCATTGGTCTCGGCCGCGTAACTGTCTGATTGCATGTGCCAACCTCTATGGCGAATGGCATCTTCTAATTTACGACCAGCCGATTTTATGGCCTCGTTGGTACGGTAGCGCGTAGCCATAACCAGACCTTTAAGAGCTCAAATCAGCTCATCGCGCTCATCGTCGAGTTGGCCACTTAAGAGTGTAGCCTCCGATGCCGTAATTTTACCCACTGCACCATCGTACAACACTAACACATCGCTTATATTGCTAAGTATGATTTGCGGAATAATATTGTTGGCTGCCGATGCGGAAGCCACTTGCAACACATTACGACCTAAGGTGCCAAGTTCATTTACATAAAGACGTGTTAGGCTTAAATTAATTACTTTTTTCATTTATGAAACTTTAAAGTTTAAGGTTAAATGCAACAGGCATGCAATTGTTGCATCAATAAATTTGTCCATGTTTTTTGCCTCATTAACACCCCACATGCAAGCTATTAACGAAACCAAACGTACCCTTGTTATGGAACTAAAAGTAGATCAAATATCAATGCTAAACAATAGTTGTAAAAAAATCATTTTAATGTTCTTGATATAAGTTGAGCGAGCAAAAAACTCCGCGGGAAGCACCAACATCATCAAAAACGAGCAACGCGCAGCGCGGGAAGCACAAACTTCGCCATAAACAAGCAAAACGCAGCGCAGGAAGCACCAACTTCGTCAAAAGCAAGCAAAACGCAGCGCGGGTAGCACCAACTTCGTCAAAAGAGAGCAAACCGCAGCGCGGGAAGCACCAATGGACACATATTGATGTAGAAAAAAACATAACTTTAGTCGAAATATGCCATGAAAATTGCCTTGCACACCACGGATTAAAATCCGTGGCTACCACGCGTGCCGAGCCTATGGCTCTCCCAAAATCAATCAACCCAACAGCTGTAATTTAAAAGTGCCATAGGCACGACCAACATGGTAGCCTTGGATTTTAATCCAAGGTATTTTGAAAAGAATGTTTGTAGATGCATGAGCAACATGATAAAATAGTTCAGCAGCGAAGAGTTTCCGTAAAAGTCTTGCAGTTAGATAACATTATTGAATAAATAAATTTAGATTTGTGTAACAATGTGCTTTAATGATAAAGCATTGATTGTTACAAAAGCAATAAAACAGATTAAGGGTTTAACGGAATAAATGTGTGCAAAGCCAGCTGTAGCGGGCATTTTAGAACAGACAATTCACCGTATGAGATTTAAGAATTATAAGTCAGCGATTCACAATTTTTCTCACTCTTTTCAGAGTGTTGACTTCACTCAAAGTGGAAAACTTGCTTTTAATGTTCTTATTCATTTGAATAATCTTAAACTCATACCTTCTGCAATATTTGACTTCGTTAACAAGACAATTGAACCAGAAGAAGCCATTTCAATTGAAAGTAGGCAGTTGCTAGACGATTATCTTGAATGGTTACCAATACATTTTGCAAATCACAATTGTGACCTTGATAAACTTGAAAAATTGACTTTAGTTGTTTCAGCAGACTTTGACAACGCCTTTTATCCTCAAGGAATGGATAATGCCAAGCAAATATGCACTAAGTCAACAACTTATTGGAAGGCTGAAAATAGGAACGAAGATACGATAGAAATTAGCTTAAATGAAATAATTGAGGATCTTTACATAAAATCAGGAATTCCTGAAATGTGATTTACATATGATAGCATATTTATACATAGACAATGAAAACATTGGAGAAGTGAATTTTTCAATCATTGACGAAAGTATGGGTGGTATAGGAGGTAATTTAATCATTAACGACAATTACAAAAAATATCAGCCAGAAATCCAACAACATTTTATTAAGCAAGGAGTTTCTAATGTCAATAACTTTAATTTTCGAATTTTTCTTGAAGACAGCACAGAATTAAAACCAGAAGGCGGTATTGGGGTAACAGACTCCACTGACTTTGATGAAATTTATGTTGAATCTGCTGGGTTGAGCTTATTAAGATTTCAACAATTACGATGAATAGAAAAACGAGAAAAATGAATCTTTGGATAATTAAAACTAGATTTTAAAAAAAAGAAAAGCAAATCTTACTGATTCTTGCACTTTTGCTTATCCCTTTTGCTCCGTTGTTTAGTGTAAATTACCAAACAGATCCAATAAAATACAAATCACAGATTGATTCAATCTCGAAAAAGGAATTCTACGTCTTAGTTGACTCAATGCCAGAATATCCTGGAGGACAAAGTGAAATGCTTGAATTTTTTGTGACAAACTTTAAATATCCTGCTAAAATAGATGCTTGTTGTAAAGTAATTGTGGAATTCATTGTGGACACAACAGGTCAAATCACTGATTTGAAGGTCATTCGGAATCTACAGGAAGACATTGATAATGAAATGTTAAGAGTAATGAAATTAATGCCGAAATGGAAAGCAGGAAAACTTAACGGGAAACCTGTTAATGTAAAAATTATTATTCCATGGAATATCTCATTACAATGAAAACGAAATAACCCAAAGGCTAACGCGGTTCTGTGAACCGTGTTACAACGAAGTCACTGGTCGCAGACCAGCGCCAACAAAAGGATAACAATGTGCTTCAATAGTAATAACGTATTGATTGATCCAGTAGCAATACAACCGCTTAAGGGTATATGAACGTAATAAACTTGTGCAAAGCCACTGGTTACCTGCAAGCAAATTCAACTAAATTGCTTCGAATAGTCTTGATAATTGAAGCAAAAATTGCAACGAATAATTTGATAATGCAACGAATAAAACCTATTTTCGTTGCACAATATGCAACGAATGAAGAATTTTATATATCAACAAGATAATTGGCCACTCTTCAATTGGAGAATTGGAGATATTGTTAATTTGCTAAGTGAAGCCAGAAACCTGCAAGGACGACTAATTGGTAAAATGGAGTCGTTGGGTTTTGATCTTAGGAATGAAGCATTATTGGATACATTAACTTTAGATGTTATAAAATCTTCAGAAATTGAAGGAGAAATTTTGAATCCTGATCAAGTACGTTCATCCATAGCAAGAAGATTGGGGATGGAAATCGCAGGTTCGGTAGAATCTGACAGGAATATTGATGGTGTTGTTGAAATGATGTTAGATGCAACTCAAAATTGTTTTAACCCTTTAACTAAAGATAGACTATTTGATTGGCATGCAGCCTTATTTCCTACTGGCAGAAGTGGAATGTATAAGATTTCAGTTGCAAATTGGCGAAATGACACAACAGGACCAATGCAAGTTGTATCAGGAGCTATGGGTAGAGAAAAAGTACACTTTCAGGCTCCTGACTCTAGATTGGTTGATCAAGAGATGAATAAATTTCTTGATTGGTTCAATAATGCTGATGATATAGACTTAGTAATAAAAGCTGCAATATCTCATCTTTGGTTTGTAACAATTCATCCATTTGAAGATGGTAATGGAAGAATAACCAGAGCTATAACAGATATGTTATTAGCGAGAGCTGACAAAAGCAATCAACGATTTTATAGCATGTCTGCACAAATCCGGCAAGAACGGAAACAATATTATGATATACTCGAAAAAACGCAAAAAGGAAATCTTGATATTACTGATTGGATTATATGGTTTTTGCAATGCCTAATAAACGCTTTAAAATCGACAGATATAATCCTTTCAAGAGTACTGATTAAAGCTGATTTTTGGAAAAAACATTCAAAAGCTATATTAAATGAGAGACAAATTAGATTGATTAATAAACTATTGGATGGATTTGATGGAAAACTAACTTCTTCAAAATGGGCAAAAATTGTCAAATGCTCAAAAGATACTGCAATAAGAGATATAAACGATTTGATAAACAAAGATATATTGCAGAAAGAAGAAGCAGTCGCAGGTAGAAGTACGAATTATGAACTTAAAGCATAATAATTAATGCCTGAAGGTTTAACTACAACCTGGCATTAGTGGCAAAAATCTATCGAGTTATTGAAGAAAGAGTATTCCTTTTAGAGTGATTTTTGTAATCACAAATATGATTTACAAAAGGTAGCATTGAAAAATGTTACCTCTTTTGCATTCAAATATGGGGGTTTGATATTGATTTTAGCCATTTCTGCTCGTATCGTGACATAGCAACCCTACCCCCTAAAAACAAAAAAAGGAGAACTCATCGTTCTCCCTCTTTTAATCTATAATAAGAATTTATTATGCGTTAATCATCATCGGCATTAACAACATCAATTCGTCTTCGATCTCGGTTGTTTGGAATGGTAAGAATAAACCAGCTCGTGAAGCATCGGTCAATAAAACAACCACCTCGTGAGCCGAGATATTGCTTAAGATATCGCTCAATAAGTTAGATTTAAAACCAATCTTCAAATCTTCACCCTCGTTTTGGCATCCCATACGCTCAACCGCACCTAAAGAGAAGTCTAAATCTTGCGCCGAAACAGTTAACTCTGTTCCTGCAATGTCAAACGTAATTAGGTTTGAACCCGCATTTGAGAAAAGTGCCACACGACTAATTGCATCAACCAACTCGCCACGTTCAACTACAATTTTATTAGGACTATTTTGAGGAATCACCGATCCATAAGCAGGATATTTTCCCTCAATTAATCTACAAACTAATTTATGTTCTGGAGTTGTGAAATGTGCATTTTTATCATCAAACTCAACCATCACGTTAACTCCACCTTTTAAGATATTTTTTAAGAAACTGGCTGGTTTCTTCGGTAAGATAAATCCACCAACTAAACCAGTTTTAACATCCAAACGACGGTAACGAACCAATTTATGAGTGTCTGATGCCACAAAAGTGGTAACATCTTCCGTTAAATCAATAAAAATACCATTCATTACTGGGCGCAACTCATCGTCGGCCGTAGCAAAAAGAGTCTTGTTAATACCCATCAATAGGGCATCTGAGCTTATCTCAAATTTCTTAGCAGCATCGGCACTCAACTCCGTTGCTTTTGGAAAATCATCGCCATTTAATCCTACTAAGTTGAATTTACCTTTATCGTAAACCACCTCTAAACCAAAGGTTGCTTTATCAACATTAAAAGTAAGCGGCTGCTCGGCAAATCGCTTTATTGATTCAAGTAAAATTTTTGCAGGTAACGCGATCGTACCCTTTTCACTGCACTCAACTGGTAAGGAGGTAACGATTGTAGATTCTAAATCAGAAGCAGTAATGGTTAATTTATTCTTCTCCAACACAAACAAAAAGTGATCGAGAATTGGTAGCGAAGGCTTGCTTGCTACAACCTTACTAACCGACTGCAAATGAGATGACAACTCGGTACTTGAAACAATAAATTTCATGTTATTTCTGTTTTATAATAGTATTACTTTATTTTTATTTTTGCGAACAACGAAGATACCAAAAAAGCGATTCATTGTATCGTTCCAAAATTAATTTTTAACCTCGCTTACGGTAAAAATTGTACCCAATTCCTAACAATATGAGTAAAACAAGGGGAGTTACCACATTTAATAATTTGTAAAAAAGTGCATCCTCCGCCACCTTGGCCTTATCAAGTAATCGCAACACATTACTTCGATTTCGAAGCGCCATCCAACCGCCATCATCGGCCAAATAGTTAACGCTATTTACAATAAAGTCCTTATTACCATAGGTTTGATGGTTCACCTCATCATAGCCCAAAGGAATGATTTGCGGATTTGACTCTTTAAAGCGCACCTCGTTACGGATCAAGTCGCCGTCGGCTACCAAAATCATCTTCGTACTCTTACCTACCGAAACGGCCTTTTGCACATTAGAAACTCCTACCGGAGAGGCTCTGAACTCAAAAAGAGATGGAAACTCACCCTCTGCAACCATGGCTACTGGCAAAAATGAATGGGTAAACTCCTCTTTCTTAGGCTTCTCGTTTACCGAAAAAAGCGAAACCATAACAGGAGGCTTCGAGATTTTAGAGAATCTCGAAGAGGCTAATAAAACCTTGCGCTTCAACCCATTGTCCTCCCCTACGCTATCAATGGTGCTCACAAACTCCCCTTTAACTACATTAATACTCTTAGTGATAGGACTATTTTGAGCGGGAAGTAACAGCGGATTAAACATCCACGGAGCTGGTACAAACTTTGGCGCTTCACCTATTTTTGCCACATTTACAGGTATCATAGCACACTGAATATCTTGCACGGTCACTCGATTTATCCGAAACCCATATTTAAACAGCATATCGTCGAGATTTAAATCTAGTGGTAATCCAATACTAGTAGATCTCTCTTGCAAACTATCGAGCGATAACGCCAAACCATCAACCAACCATAATACCGAACCCCCATTCATCACATATTGATTAAGTATGAACTTATCTTTTTCAGAAAAAGGAGCGGTTGGGGCAGCAACAATTACACACTTATAATCGCTTAAAACAGAAGCATCTTGCTGTATAGAGCCACGCTCAACTTGATAATATTGTGATAATTGATGGGTAACATCCATCACATCATATTCATCTAACTCGCCGTGTCCCTCTAAAAAAGCCACTTTGGGTTTTACATCACTCTTTAAACGACGAATAGCGTCGGTAAACTTAAACTCTAAAACCTCAATCGATTTATTCAAATTTTCGCTTCCAGACAAACCTGGAAGATTCTCCAATAAATTCACCACCAACTCCTTATCGCCCATTTTCATCACCATATAAGGATATACTTGTGTCTGCTTTTTCGAGCCATCTTCAAGTGTTTCAAAAACAGGAATCGGATCCATTTTGCGCTCGGATAACATCTTCAGCAACGGCTTCTTATCTTCATCCTTCACACTCGCCACATCAATAAATTCATAACGCAGATGAATGCCACTCAAAACCTCCATCTCATCGGCCATTTCTCGCGTGGACTTAGCCAATAATCGAAATCCAGAATTGAGCTCCCCATCCAAATAGATCTCTATTCGTACCGATTTATCAAGTGAGCGTAAAAGTTCTTTGGTATTTCGCGAAAGTGTATAACGCTTCTCAGAGGTTAAATCGTATCGTAAATATAAAAAAGAGGCAACCAAATTTATCCCTACAAAAGCAATAATTGCAATGGCTATGGAACTCAATTTTGCATTTATAAAATTAATTTTCATTAGATATTGTGATTGTAGTTAGCGACCAATTTTTAAATTCAACTTTGAGAAATACAAGAACAACGAGGTTAGGGAAATGAAGTATATAACATCTCTCACATCAACCACCCCTCTACTCAGTGCCGAATAGTGCGAATCGATACTCATAAACTCGAATATTTGCTGACCAGAATCAAATAATGGCATATCACCGATTTGAGCAATACCATTGTAAAACAGAAACGAAAGTGCAATAGAAACCACAAACGCAACAACCTGATTATCTGTTAACGACGAGGAAAAAAGCCCAATTGCAACATAAACAACGGTTAGCAACAAAAGTCCTATAAACGACCCCCAAGTGGCACCAACATCAATATTTCCGATAGGATTACCTAACTGATAGACTGAGTAATAGTAGAATATTACGGGCAACAAGCTAAGAGCCACCAAAGTTACCCCCGATAAGAATTTCGCCACAATAAGCTCTAATTCCGAAATTGGCTGCGTCAATAATATCTCCAAAGTACCATTTCGTCGCTCTTCGGCAATAAAACGCATAGTAATAGCGGGGACTAAAAAAAGATAGATCCAAGGTGCCAAAGCAAAAAATGGCTCTAAAGTAGAGTATCCACCCTGCAAAAGATTAAACTGACCTGGCAAAACCCATAAAAAGAGTCCCGAAGTAACCACAAAAAAACCTACCACCAAATAACCCGTTAAAGAGCTAAAAAATAGAGAAATCTCTTTTTTATAAAGTGCAATCATTCTATTTCTTACTTGTATTTAAATAATTAACCATCTTGTTAGCCGTAATTTTGCTCGTTCCTGCTTCACCCATCAATTGTCTGAGTTCGGCATAATCGGCAAACACCTCGCGTCGTCTCTCTTCGCTATTTAATAGCAAGTTAAGTTCATTTTCAAGTGTTACGAGTGTGAATTTGGTTTGAAACAACTCTCGCACCGCATCTCTATCTAAAATTAGGTTTACCAAAGAGACAAACTCAACTTTTAGAATAAACTTATGCAGTAACCAATCGGTGGTTTTGCCCCCCCACATGCGGTAACAAACCACCTGAGGCGTATTCATTAAAGCCGTTTCAAGCGTTGCTGTACCCGAGGTTACCATTGCCGCCTTTGAGTGCTGCAAAAGTTGATAGGTTTCGCCAAAGAGCACCTTTACATCACTGTTTTTCAGATAAGGCTCATAGTCGTCCATTATAAACGATGGTGCTCCCGCTATTATAAACTGATACTCGGGAAATTTAGGCGCCATCAGCAACATATCGGGCAACATACGCATTAGTTCTTCGCGTCTCGATCCTGCTAACATCGCCACAATAGGCTTGTTTTCAAGGTTATTTCGAACGATAAAACCATCAAAACTCTCCTCTTTATTTAAGCGAGCTTCAACAGCATCAAGCACAGGATTGCCCGAATACTCCACTTCAACGCCATACTTCTTGAAAAAAGTAACCTCAAACGGAAGTATCGAAAAGATCTTATCCAAATTACGTTTCAAGTTATACACGCGACCCGTATTCCAAGCCCACACCTTAGGCGCGATATAGTAAAATGAGGTGATTCCCTCCTTTTTAGTAAACTCCGAAATGCGCACATTAAAACCCGGGTAATCGACAAAAATCACCACATCGGGGGCAAAAGCCTTAATATCGACCTTACAAAATTTAATATTTTTAAAGATTGTTCCGATGTTGGTAACCACCGCAAAAACGCCCATAAAGGCCAGTTCACGATAGTGTTTCACCATGGTTCCACCCACAGCCTGCATCAAATCGCCACCCCAAAAACGGAAGTCGGCTTGTGGATCGAGAAGTTGAATCTCTCGCATCAAGTTTGAGGCGTGCAAATCGCCCGAGGGCTCACCCGCAATAATGTAGTACTTCACAGATATCTAGAATAAAAATCGATAAATAGTAGCTATTACCACGTAAAATCCGGTGGCATATAAAATTCCTCTTGCTGTTTGAATATATTCAAAGCTTGTGGCAAGGTATGCTATTAGCAAATTTGGCAACACGCTAACAGAGAGCAATATTCCAAAAAGATGTAGTTGATTCAGTTGCATTAATACAGTTAAGTATGAGCTTCCTCCCTTATACATAAAAATATAATATAAAAAGGATGCTAGAATAGGAAATAAAACTCCAACGGAGAGTCCAACAAAAAAATTGTTCAATCTACTGCTCATAACACTTTATTGGGGAAAATTAATTAAACTCTTAGGATCGCTCAAAAAGCGTCTATCGGTGCTATCCAAACTGCATGGCACTACGGATATATAGCCATTACTCAATGCCCATTCATCGGTATCTGTACTCTCGGGCTCCAAATTTTCAAATTCTCCCATGAGCCAAAAATAGCGTCTGCCGTTCGGGTCTCGTCTATCCATGAAATCCTCATTCCACTTTCCACGTGCCTGACGGCATAGTTTAACTCCTTTGATCTCAACAACAGGGATGTTTACATTAAAAAATAGTCCTTCGCGATGTTCAACCCCCATAAACCATCTAAAGATATCTTTTAAATACTCTAGCGATACTTCAAAATCTGCCTCTGAATCGTAATCTAAAAGAGAAAATCCAATGCTTGGAATACCATTTATTGCCCCCTCGCGAGCACCTCCAACAGTACCCGAATAGTGCAAACTTATACTGCTATTCGTACCATGATTAATGCCCGAGACAACATAATCGGGTTTGCGCTCCAGAATTTTATGAAGACCAATCTTAATGCAATCGGCAGGCGTTCCATTACTTTTGTAAACAGATAACCCCGCCTCCTCTTTTACGGTATGCAGATAAAGCGGATGCTTAACAGTTAATGCATGTGACATACCCGAATGACTCTGATTAGGAGCTACGACTACTACATCACCAAAAGTAACCATGGCTTTAATTAGCGCTGCAATCCCTTTAGAGGTTACACCATCGTCGTTGGTAACCAAAATAAGGGGTCTCTCTTTTATCTCGATACTCATTATCTCTTTTTATAATATTTCATGGCCTCGGGCAAAAACGCTTGCAAATCGGCAACTCTAGTCGCATCTGCTGGGTGAGTGCTCAATATTTGTGGAGGTTTTTGACCACTACTCATACTCGACATACGCTTCCAAAATTCAACTGCTTGTGATGGATCATAACCCGCCATCGCTAAAAATACAAGTCCTAACTTATCGGCCTCGGTTTCATGCGATCGCGAATAAGGTAATAACACCCCAAGTTGTGTTGAAACACCATAAGCAGACATGAAAATGGATTGCGTCTCTTGCGATTTAGTAGCTAGTGCTGCTTGAAGAGTTGCACCGCCTAACTGAATTCCCATTTCTTGACTCATACGTTCAGCTCCATGTCGGGCAACTGCATGAGCCACCTCGTGTCCCATTACTACCGCAATCCCAGCTTCATCCTTACAAACAGGCATGATTCCAGTGTAAAACACCACCTTACCTCCGGGCATGCACCAGGCGTTCATCTCGGCATTTTCAACTAAGTTAAACTCCCACTGAAAATTTGATACTCTATCACCCATTCCATTATCACGCAAAAATGCATCAACGGCAGCTGAAATATTCTTACCCACTTTTTTTACCAAAGCGGTTTGTGTGGCATTCGTAGATAACTTAGCCTCCTTTAAAAACTCTCCGTAACTTGATACTCCCATAGCTACAAGATCCGATTCGGGAACCAAGCTAAGCTGTTTTCTTCCAGTAATTGGCACAGTACTACACGCTTGCACAAGAAAAACAACCCCAACTAGAGCTACAATTTTAAAAACCGTAATTTGCAATTTCATAACTTATATTTTTACCATTTAACTACGCAAAATAAAAAAATTAAAGATTCAAAGGTACTTATTTTGTAGCGCAGATAACACATTTTATCAATTTATACTCTCACTCCGCTCACCTCTTTCATCTTCAGACTTTTCAAATGAGACCTCCCAATATCTATCCGATTCAGCAACCTCACTATCCTCCTCATCTTCAAAGCTATACCTCGGCTCAACAATCAAACCACTTGGACTAACATTTCGAAAAAAGATAGAGGCGATCACGCCAGCTAAAGATCCAGCTAAGTGCGCCTCCCACGAATAAGGCAAATTAGCATCTAATGGCAAAATACCCCAAATAAAACTACCATAAAAAAGTACCACCAAGAACGACACTGCACCCAAAGCCTTATTCCCTCTAATTATACTCCCCAAAATTAAAAATAGAATTAATCCATAAATAATTCCGCTAAATCCAATATGATAAGAGTTACGTCCTATAATCCATAGTCCCACTCCCGCCAAAATCCAGATTGTAAAGAAAATTCGATAAGCAGCCTTACTATAGAAGTAAAAAAGTGAGCTGCCAAGCACCAAAAATGACGTACAATTACCCAATAAATGATCGAGATTACCATGGATAAATGGAGCTGTTATTATTGTCCATATCCGTTCAACGAGTAGTGGCTTTACCCCAAAGCGCACCAGAGAAATACCTTCAAGCGTCTCAACCAGCTTTACAACCATAAGAATGAACACTATAAATAGTGGAAACACTAAACTATGGAAGAACTTTCGCTCTTCTATCTTTAGATGATCTCCAAGTAACTTTTTCATTCCCTATTGCTTTTTAAAAGTTCTTAATATTAACAAAGTAAATGATCAGAACCTAAGATATTAACAAAAAAAGTGTTTTAATTTGTAAATAAATAATGAAGTTTTCGTACTTTGCAAAAAAAAACGGTTGATGAACAGATCTATAACTACATTTTTGCTTGGAGCACTGCTACTAGTGGCTTTCTCATTTAGCGGATGTAAAAAAGAGGCAATTATTCAACACAAAATTAGCGAAGGGAAAATCATTTTTGACATCTCTTTTCCACCTCAAGTCAATCCTCAATCGTTCTCGTCTGTAATACCATCTCAAATGGTGATACTATTCAAAGAGAATAGCACCTACACGAAGATTAAAGGACCTCTCAATTTCTTTTCACTCGATGTGGTAAAACCATACAAAAAAGACTCGATTACAACCTATTTGAGGGTACTAGATAAAAAAGTCAGCTTAACATCACCTGCAAGAGATGGAAATTTCCTTTTTAGCGAACTTCAAAATAAAAAGACAACACTTATTGACGGACTCGAAAAAGAAATTTGTGGGATTAAATGCAAAAAAGCATTATTGAGTGACAATGATGATGCAATAGCACCCATTGAGATCTATTACACGAATCTCATTAACATTAAAAATCCTAACTCTAATGGTCCATTTAACGAAATACCAGGAGTAATGCTTAAATTCGACATTACAGTAAATAAAATAAGATATACATTTACGGCTTCTGATATTTGTGAAGAAAAAATTGAAGACTCTTTCTTTAAACCGTTAAAAGGTTACCAAAAAATTACTCAAGAAGAGATGCAAGATTTAATGAGGAGTCTTACTCAATAGCTAAATAAATTCAAGCGAAACCTCTTTTAAAAATTTACTCTCCAGCAAGTTGGCAATTCGTTTAATCACACTGCGTCTTATCTCCAACTCAATGGGCATATTTGGGTCTTGATGTGCCTGATTCACACAGGTTCCAACTAAAAACAGAATTTCATCACTTTCCAAGAAGAGCTTTACGATTTGCTCGGCACCACTGCGACCAAGTTTGGTATCACTTTTATAGCCCTCCAAAATCTGACTTACATAACCAAGTGTTATAATGCCCTCTGTAACAAGATCGATACTCTCTAATTGACTAATAGGAGGCTGATTGACGTCCAAAACAAGCATCTCCTTCTTGAACTTGTATTTAAGTTCACGCGCTATTATTTCGGAGGTGGTGCCTCCAGCAATAATACGCTTCCCTTTAAATCTACGAACTCTTTCGGCAAACTCCTCGTCCATATCTTCAGTAAAAGGTGGACCGCTAATAAAAAGCAGCGATCGAGGCACTCTAAAATAAACCACACCACACGAACTATCATCCTTAGGCTTTCCTCCATCGTTGATGACGGCCATATTAACTATTTTCTTCGCCAAAAGAGTTGAAGAGATATCAGGAATTGCACCTACACTCCTTAGCACAAAGTCAATAACCCCCTGCTGCCCCCAACCATAAGGTTGATTGGCCGTTCCAATACCCGATTGCATGATTCCATCAGACCAAAACAGCATCCGATCCTCTACCTCCGCTTGAAAAGTACATGTACGCAAAATCTTTCCTCTGTTTTTCTCTCCTTCCAGAGCAAATTTCTCCCATCTTAAATCAAGAATCTTACCTCCACGAAGGGTTAAAACATGGGGATTGTCATACTCCACAATTTTAATAACTCCATTGTCGTCAATATCAATGATTGTGAATGTTGAGTAGCTCACTCCACGTTCCGAACAGACAGGAAGAGTATTCATGATAATCTCGGCTGTCTTCTGAACATCGTAATTGCCAACCGTAAAGTTGTATGCCATTGAGGCAGTTAGTGTTGCTAAAACATTCGCTTTAACGCCACTTCCCATACCATCCGAGAGAATCAAGATTGTACGACCCTCCTCTTTAACTCGCTTCATTAAAAACACATCACCACACACCAACTCCTCATCGTGGTTAACCTGATGACAATCAATATCTAAATAAAACGATAAATTAGCTTTCGTCATCATGATCACCTAATCGTTGCGTTTGAATGATAGAGTTAAGTATCTTCTCGGTTTTGGCAGCACTTTCGCCCAAAAGATAGGCAATTTGCTGAACGGTCTCTAGATTATCTTGAATTACAGTCTTACTACGTTCAATAATTTCGGCCTTGCGAACCTCCGGAGCCGTTAAATCGCGAATAATACCCCCAACAACATTGTGCTTTTTAATGGTAAATACAGAAACATTCAAGATAACATCTCCAAAAGTAGTATCTCTTCCTAATAAATCTTCACCTGTTTGTAGTACAGTTGTAAAAAGTCGATGAAATGGAACTAACTGTTTTAATTCAGCTCCCTTTAGGCCAGGAATAATCTCATTAATTTCACGTGCCTCCTCGCCTATCATGTTAATAAAAGCCAAGTTTGCCTCTATTATCTGTAAATTTTCATTTACAATAACAACCCCAGCACGAATTTTATGCAACATGGCTGTTGTCATTTCAGACGCTTCAACCGCAAGTTGCTCCTCTCGCCTTGCTCGCTCCTCACTCTCTCGGAGTGCCTCTTTTGTCTCTAATAATTCGATATTTGACTGATGGAGCTCTTTAATGGTCGAATGAAGTTTCTTATTTGAATAGGTGTAGCACATCTCAAAATTTGTGAGCCCTTGGGTATATGCCACAGCAAACTCTCTACAGTTAGCATATCCACACGATCCACACCCCATCTGATCCTCCTTATTTGGCTTTCCTATTTCAGACAGTACCTGTGTTACCTCTTTCTCCGTTGGTATTTTTAAGCGTCTATCATGCGGCTTGAAATTTCGTGTATAATCTATTTCTAGAGCTTTTTTGATATTTAAACTCCAAGTTTGCTCATCAAAACTCTCTAACCGCTTATTTATCCAATCAATGACATGCGCTCTTCGAATAAACTTTTTTCCACCGGGAGAGGTCCCAGGCCCTAAAACACACCCTTTACAGTAAAAAACATCTAAATGGTGCGATAATCTATTATTAGTCTCAAATTGCGATATTGCTTCTATTGTATTCGTATGACCTTCTGTAATAATTAATTGTCCATGAAGTAGATCCTGATTTAATCCAGCAGCTTGTACAAACCCACGACTTACAGGATACAATCCACCCTTTTTCCCAACAGGAGGATCAAATTCACTAAACTCCACGTTTGTTTCGCTAATATTTTTCTCTTTAAATATCTCTCGCAACCAACAAACGATATTGTGGCATCAATTTGTCCATCACTCTTTGAAAAGAGATGAACATCATCTTTTGAGGCAACGCAGGGTGTTATCAATACACATTTAGCGTCAAATCCGTAGTGTTGACGCGACACTTTAGCCATTGCAATATATGGTGGAACAATAGGTACCAGATTCTCAACTATATCAGGATGATATTTTTCGACATGACTTACAACAGGTGGGCAGTTTGATGAGATGTAATACTTTCCCTGAAAGTTATCAAGCAACTTCCGATACTTTATTCCCACAACATCGACGCCAAATGAGAGGTCAACTACACGATCAAATCCCAAAGCTTTAACCATTGCCACAAACTTGCGCGAATCGGTAATATCACTAAACTCAGCAGCAATGGTTGGATCACAAATGGCTATAACAGTTCCTTGATGACTTTCCAAGATTTGATGTAACTTATCTCTTTCACTCCTAAAGACAATCGCATCTTGCGCACACATTGTTATACATCTCCCACAACCAATACATCTTGAAGAGATAATGTGCGAATGATTTTCCTCAATTTTTATAGCCTTAGCTGGACACACACGAATGCATGTATAACTCAAGTTACACCGTTCTTTTAATGTAGATATTAACTGACCCATAAAATAGGAGTTTTTGCGAACCTAATTTATTAAAAAAGATGCATATACAACCTTTTTCCAATTAAAAACAGCTTGCACGATTCAACACACTTATAGATGTTAAAACTTTATTGCTCCTGTGATTCACGCACGACCTCTGGTATCGAGTCGCCCCTTCCCTCTCTAACCCTCTTTATTACTCTACGAAAAAAACTGTTAGAGCTCTCATCACTCGTTTTGGATGGACTCTCAACCGTAGAAGGCTGTTCCGTTGCAACTGCTTCACTCTTTACAAGAAGAGATGATCCCTTTATATTCAAAACGTCAATGGTAAGACGTTCGCCAGAGAGAACAATTGGAGCAATTGGCATTGAGCATTTTTGAACATCTTGAGTTGGGTAACTCGACTTCAGACCACATCCTGCTACTCGTACTTTATCTATTGAAACAGGCAATTTTCCACTAAATCCATACTCGCCTAACAATATTTTAGCACACTCTTCCTGAACCGTACTATTATCTTGATAAGCAATAACAATAGTCGTAAGTTTAGAGTAGTTTTTAAGCGCATCTATGGCATACGGACTTCCAAAGAAGACCAACAACGGATCCTTTTTCGAACACAATTCATTGATAAAATGGATAACTTTCTGAGATTTGCGAGCCTTTTTAGCATTACTTATCTTCTTGACATCAGTGAGCGCAATAACCAATTGATCAACATCTTTCAATCTCTTTGTGATATTAGAAATCTCCTTTGGCGTAGCCACATAACTCAATGATGCACATTGAATTAACGAATCTCTTTTCAATATCTCCGAAAATCCATTATCATCACCTATGGTCAACACAAAAGTTTTACGACCACTCACGCCGCGTAACGGTAATCGGTTATCTATACTATCAGAAACTACGGTTAGACTGTTTCTATACAATTCACGATTCAGATGGTCGGCTGCAGGAGTTGAAAGATCTTCGGATAGATTATTTGTCAAAACAGATTTACCATCAACACCTAATAATATCTTGAGAGCCAATGCTCTACGGATTTTCAGCTCAATAACATCCCAACTAATTAATCCGCTATCTACAGCAAGTTTAATCTCTTTAATGGCATCAGGCAAACTCTCGGTAAACTCTATAATATCATTTCCTGCCATAAGCGCTAATGCATCCACTTTACCCGGCTGCCCAACACGCTTAACGCCATTCATATTCATTGCATCAGAAATCACCAAACCTCTAAAATTCATCTCGTTACGCAACAAATCAGTTAAGATGGATTTAGACAAAGAGGCTGGACACCCTTTTGCCGCCTCCAGTGCTGGCACCTCAAGATGTCCCGACATAACACCTAAAACCCCATTATTCACCATTTGCTTAAATGGATAGAGTTCAATGGAGTCCAAACGAGCACGATCATGAGGAATTAATGGCAGTGTTTTGTGACTATCTTGGTTTGTATCGCCATGACCCGGAAAATGTTTGGCTACAGCCATAATTCCACCGTCTTGCATGCCATTCATGTAGGCAATAGATTTTTGCGCAACTAAATAGGGATTTTCACCAAAGGAACGATAATTTATAACTGGATTTGCAGGATTCACATTTACATCTACCACTGGAGCAAAATTTACATGCATCCCCATTCGCTTAAATTGACGCGCCACTTCAACACCCATCCTATAGATCAATGTATCATTTTGAATGGCACCTAATGTCATTTGGTAAGGAAACGAGAGAGTATGATTTAGTCGCATTCCAAGACCCCACTCTCCATCTAACGAGATGATTAATGGTATTTTACTCTTTTGTTGCAATTCGTTGGTAAAATCGACCAATATTTCGGGATCGGTTCGAAAATAGAGAACACCTCCCGGCTGATACTGCTCCACTAAAGTTGCGATTGTCTCTCTATCACCCTTTGATCCCATGGCAAATGCAGGTATCCAAAAAAGCTGTGCAACTTGCTCATCTCTATTCAGGGAAGAGAGTAATGAGTCAACCACAGGCGAGTAAATTAGTTGATTAAGTTCTTCGATTTTTCGAGTGGGCTGCCCATTTAGAGTTGCGGCAGAAATTAAATTAATTGCAATTAAAACTATAACAACTCTATATACTGATGTAAGATATCTCATTTATTATCAATTATTTCAAAATCGGGATACAGTAGATATTTCCCTCTGATTAACCTATATTTATCTAAATCACTCTGCCAACTGGCTTTAATTTGCTCCTCAGAGTGTCCCTCCTTGATCTGTTTTAATAAGATAGCATTACCTGCCAAAAGATTAAAGAACTTCTCTGTTGTAAAAAATGTACTTTTATCAGGAGTCAATCTATAAAAATCCAATAAATACTTGAGCGTGAACCTATCTTGCTCAACTCCCACACGCAAATCCAATCCATAACAGAGTTTGTTCTCTTGCAAAGGTTGTTTGGCCATTCCTACAATAGATTTTGGGGTAAATGTAAAAGTCCCATATTGCGGATTAGGAAAACCAATGACTTCAAACGGGTAATTGGTTCCACGCCCAACACTAATGGCTGTAGCCTCGAAAAAACAGAGGGATGGATAGAGTCTTATTGATCTTAAAGAGGTAAGATTTGGAGATGGTTTAACACTTAATGGATAAATGACCGATCTAACATAGTTCTCCAATGGAACAACTGTTAAATTACATCTACCTCCACCCTTTAACCAACTTTCACCATTAATCATCATTGCCAATTCCCCAATGGTAGTTCCATAAACAACAGGTATTGGTACAATTCCCACAAACGAAGTGTATAGCGTATCGAGAACAGGCCCATCAATATAATCTCCATTTGGATTTGGTCGATCCAAAACGATTAATGGCTTATTAGTCTCGGCACACGCCTCCATCACATATTTTAGGGTAGAGATATAAGTATAAAACCTCACACCAACATCCTGAATATCAAATACAACTATGTCAACATCAGCTAACGACTCTTTACTAGGTTTTTTAGATTTTCCATAAAGAGATAAAATCGCTACACCACTCTTTTTATCAACAGCCGATTGAATCGTCTCGCCAGCATCGGCATCCCCTCTGAATCCATGTTCAGGAGCAAACACCTTAACGACATTAATTTCACGAGCAAGTAATGTATCCAAAAGATGCCTACCGTCCAACAATGATGTGTTATTAACGACGAGCGCTACACGCTTATCTTTAATTTGAGGAACATATAACTCAGTTCGAGAAGCACCCGTTTTTAGCACTTCAGTTTGCGCAGCAATTTGACTACTACACCCCGAAGAGAGTACCAATAAAAATACCGCGTATGTAAGAAATCGATTTATCATCGGGAAAGAGTTCGCTCAATTAAGCCATTCCCGATGTTGGACCAAAAGATAATGGCATCATACCGCCACCCGAAGGCACTTCGTCAACCGTTTTAATAGGACCATGAATAGATTCAAACTTATTAATATTATCACGCAAAGCTAACATTAAACGTTTCGCATGCTCGGGAGTTAGGATGATACGCGATTTCACAGGAGCTTTAGGCATTCCAGGCATCATGCGTATAAAATCGACAACAAACTCTGATGGCGAATGAGTTATAATAGCCAAATTGGCATAAACGCCTTCTGCCACCTCTTCACTTAACTCAATATTAATCTGATTCTTATTTTCTGACATATTCTTACAGTTTTATTCTTCAAAGATACACTTAGATTTAAAAAAACTTCATAAAAATTGGCTCACTTTTACTTATTATGCATCATTTTCTTCTGAGGCTATCCTTAAAAACAAATAGAGGTCGCATTGCTGCAACCTCTATCTATCATTATATTTTCTAAAAAGATTACTCTTCTACTTCAACAGCTTTTGCTTCTGCAAAATCAGGAGTACCGACCATAATCTTATTAAACTTGCGTTGACCTGTACCTGCTGGGATCAAGTGACCACAAATAACATTCTCTTTCAAGCCCTCTAATCTATCAACTTTTCCGCTAATAGCAGCCTCATTTAACACTTTAGTTGTCTCTTGGAACGATGCCGCAGAGATGAAACTTTGTGTTTGTAATGCCGCACGAGTAATACCTTGAAGAACCTGAGTACCTGTAGCTGGACTTGCATCACGAGCTTCGGCAATCTTCATTCCTTTTCTCTTCAACGAAGAGTTAATGTCACGAAGCTTACGAGAAGTGATAATTTGACCAGGTTGTAACTCCGCAGAATCACCTGCATCTAAGATAAACTTCTTAGAATAGATTTCGTCATTTTCGTTCATAAACTCAAGTTTATCAACAATTTGACGCTCTAAGAATCTTGTATCACCTGGATCAACGATCTCAACTTTACGCATCATCTGACGTACAATAACCTCGAAGTGCTTATCATTGATCTTCACACCCTGAATACGATATACATCCTGTACTTCGTTCACGATATACTCTTGTACAGCGGTTGGACCTTTAATACGTAAAGTATCGGTTGGAGTTTTAGCACCGTCTGACAATGAATCACCAGCTTTAACCCAGTCACCCTCTTGTACCAATATCTGCTTAGATAATTGAACAAGATAGATTTTCTTTTCACCGTTACGAGAAGTAACAATAATCTCACGATTACCGCGCTTCACTTTACCAAACGAAACTTCACCATCGATTTCAGAAACATCAGCAGGACTTGAAGGGTTACGAGCTTCAAATAACTCAGTTACCCTAGGAAGACCACCCGTGATATCGCCCGCTTTACCAACTGCACGCGGAATTTTTGCTAAAATCTGACCCGCTTTCACAAGCTGACCATTCTCCACAACAATATGCGCACCCACTGGTAAGTTATAACCTCTGATGACTTCGCCAGACTCATCTACAATCTGAACGCCTGGACTCTTAGTCCTGTCGCGAGATTCAATGATAACTAACTCATCATAACCTGTTTGCTCATCGGTCTCCTTCTTGAAAGTCGATCCTTCGATCAAATGGTCAAATACAATCTTACCAGTTTTCTCGGTAATAATCAAGGCGTTATATGGATCCCATTCGCAAATAAGTGTTCCTTTTGCTACGGTGTCACCATTCTTAACATATAGACGAGAACCGTGAGGAATTGCCTGATTTGAAATCGACATTTTAGTGTTTGTATCTAAAAGTCGAACTTCACCCTGACGTCCTATTACGATATCAACCTCTTTACCATCTTCTGTAGTAGAAGGAACAGTACGAAGATCTTCCATCTCAATAATACCGTCATACTTAGCAGTCAAGTTATTCTTAGCAGTAGTGTTACCCGCTGTACCCCCCACGTGGAACGTACGAAGTGTAAGCTGAGTACCTGGCTCACCGATCGACTGCGCTGCGATAACACCAACAGCCTCACCCATTTGAACCATTCTACCAGTTGCCAAGTTACGTCCATAACATTTCGCACAAACACCCTTAAGTGATTCGCAAGTTAATACAGAACGGATCTCAACCATCTCAATTGGAGAATCGGCAATTGTTTGTGCTTCGCGCTCAGTAATCTCTTCGCCAGCAGCAACAATTAACTCTCCTGTATGTGGGTGGAAAATATCAAATACCGATACACGACCCAAAATACGCTCGTATAAAGTTGATACAATCTCTTCATTATTTTTCATCTCTGTAGCAACTAAACCACGTAGTGTACCACAGTCGTCTTCTGCAATAATAACATCTTGCGAAACGTCAACCAAACGACGAGTTAAGTAACCCGCATCCGCTGTTTTCAAAGCCGTATCCGCCAAACCTTTACGAGCACCGTGAGTAGAGATAAAGTACTCAAGTACCGACAGACCCTCCTTAAAGTTTGATAAGATAGGGTTTTCGATAATCTGACTTCCCTCTGCACCAGACTTTTGCGGTTTTGCCATCAAACCCCTCATACCCGAAAGCTGACGAATCTGCTCCTTAGAACCCCTCGCTCCAGAATCAAGCATCATATAAACAGAGTTGAAACCTTGCTTATCTGAACTTAACTGCTGCATCACAGTGTTTGTTAAGCGTGAGTTAACATGCGTCCAAACATCAATAATCTGGTTGTAACGCTCATTATTGGTTATGAAACCGTTGTTATAGTTATCCCAAACAGCCTCAACATCTTTGTAACCTTGGTTAACAATGGTCTCTTTTTCAGCTGGGATGATTACATCAGAAAGGTTGAACGATAGACCACCTTCAAACGCCATCTTATATCCAAGATTCTTAATATCATCAAGGAACGCAGCAGTACGTGGAGTACCACAACGCTTTTGAATGCGACCAATGATGTCTCTTAATGCCTTTTTCGTTAATAACTCATCAATGAATCCAACCTCGTTTGGAACAAATTCATTAAATAAGATACGACCAACACTTGATTCAACCATGCGAGTAATTATCTCACCTTTCGCATCAATATCGGTTGTTTTAACCTGAACAATAGCGTGTAATTCAACACGTTTCTCATTGTATGCAATCTTAACCTCTTCAGGAGAATAGAATTTAAAACCTTCTCCAATAGCACCTTTACGTGGCTTAGTCATATAGTACAGACCAAGCACCATGTCTTGTGAAGGTACCGTGATTGGCGCACCGTTCGCTGGGTTTAAGATGTTTTGAGAAGCCAACATTAATAATTGAGCCTCCAAAATTGCTGCATTACCAAGTGGTAAGTGAACCGCCATCTGGTCACCATCGAAATCCGCGTTAAATGCGGCACAAGAAAGTGGATGTAACTGAATCGCTTTACCCTCGATTAATTTTGGTTGAAACGCCTGAATACCAAGTCTGTGAAGAGTTGGAGCACGGTTTAGAAGCACTGGATGCCCCTTTAACACATTTTCCAAGATATCCCAAACAACCGGATCCTTACGATCAACTATCTTTTTTGCTGATTTAACAGTTTTAACGATACCACGCTCAATCAACTTACGAATAACAAATGGCTTGTATAGTTCGGCCGCCATATCTTTTGGCAAACCACACTCATGCATCTGTAACTCTGGACCAACGACAATTACCGAACGAGCCGAATAATCTACACGTTTACCTAGTAAGTTCTGACGGAAACGTCCTTGCTTACCTTTCAAGCTATCACTCAACGATTTAAGAGGACGATTCGCTTCTGTTTTAACCGCATTTGATTTGCGGCTGTTGTCAAACAACGAGTCAACCGACTCTTGAAGCATACGCTTCTCGTTACGTAAGATTACCTCTGGCGCTTTGATCTCAATTAAACGCTTCAATCGGTTGTTACGAATAATAACACGACGATAAAGATCATTTAAATCAGATGTCGCAAAACGACCACCATCTAAAGGTACAAGAGGACGTAATTCTGGAGGAATAACTGGGATAACTTTCATTACCATCCACTCCGGATTATTAACATCTTGTGAGCCTTTGAAGCTTTCAACAACCTGAAGACGCTTTAACGCCTCATTTTTACGCTGTTGCGAACCTTCAATAGATGCTGTATATCTTAATTTATTAGATAAGTCATTTAAGTTAATGTTTGCAAGAAGCGTAAATAACGCATCAGCACCCATTTTTGCAACAAACTTATTTGGATCGCTATCATCCAATAATTGGTTTTCGCGTGGCAATTTCTCCAAGCAGTCAATATACTCATCTTCCGAAAGCATAATGATCTCCTCATCCTTCTTACCATCCTTACCAAGACCTAGCTCACCAGCAAGAGGTCCTGCATTAAGAACCGCATATTTTTCATAATAGATAATTGCGTCCAACTTCTTTGCTGGTAAACCTAGTAGATAACCAATTTTATTTGGCAACGACTTAAAATACCAGATATGAGCAATAGGAACAGTCAGAGAGATGTGTCCCATTCTCTCGCGACGAACTTTTTTCTCTGTAACCTCTACACCGCAACGATCACATACTATTCCGCGATATCTAATACGCTTATATTTCCCACAATGACACTCATAATCTTTCACTGGACCGAAAATTCGCTCACAAAAGAGTCCATCTCGCTCTGGCTTATAAGTACGATAGTTAATTGTTTCGGGTTTGAGCACCTCTCCACTTGAACGCTCAAGTATCTCTTCTGGAGATGCAAGACCAATAGAGATTTTCGTAAAATTGCTCTTTACTTTTTGATCTCTTCTGAATGCCATATTAAGATTTCTAAAATAATTATTACCAAAAACTTCAAAAGAGGATACC
>RRZU012579804.1_pt1 | contig 26410 bp, 23 predicted proteins | sample 2165561 | NCBI WGS metagenome assembly RRZU01 (sample SAMN10456909, study PRJNA506462) | wastewater metagenome | isolation source: wastewater sludge | place: USA: Moscow, Idaho | reverse complement strand
TACTATGAAAATAACCAAAATCATGTTCTTAAGCGCTGCCCTTGGATTGCTATTGACAGGCGTCACACACGCTGCAGAGCAGAATTTCAAAGTAGTTATCAATGCCTATGACACCACAATTCCTGAACTTAAAGTTGAGGGCGTAACGATTAACAACATTCGTGCCTTTAATGTTCTTAATGAGCCAGAAACATTAACTGTCAAAAAGGGAACGACTGTCAAAATCACTGTAGAAAATAAATCGCCCATCAGTGAAGGATTTGCCATTGATGAATACGAAATTAAAGACATACTTAAAGCAGGCGAAACAAAAGTCATCTCTTTCGTGGCCGATAAAGCTGGCGCCTTCACTATTTGGTGTCAACTCCATCCTAAGAATATCCATCTGCCAGGTTCTTTGAATGTCATTGAATAGAGGGCTTTGAGACATTCGTGAAGTATTTGCTTTTTACTTTACAATGTAGTGGCATCTAGCTTGGTTAAATTGAATTCAACTGAATGCTTCTCCTATCTTTAGTTGCAGATCACATTTGCTCCTGGGGTTTGTAATCAAGGATAGGATTCGGAATGAAATTATATCTAACCAAAAATCAGAGAAAGAACTAAAAAGGCAATTTGACAAGCTTCATTGATCACACGTCAAATTGCCTATATTCCAAAAAATTTATCGTGGCAGATCTATTGTTTGTTTCTTCTTGTCCTAAAAATCATGCAGGTACAATCTTTACCTGCGCCAAATGTAAAAATAATGATTGAAGCAAGAGATACGCGACAAACTATTCCTAATACCCGGCACAATCCATTCTGTTGATTGGAGACTGCCTACGCTATACTTTATTTTAACAACGGATGATCTTTAGGTAATTGCTTGGCGTACCACATGGCCAGCTTATGCCGCATCGATTTTTCAGCGACTTGATCTTCCGGTAGGGGTTGCATAACTTTATCGTGTACCAATAAGCGGTAGATGTAGAGCAATTTTTCACTCGCCGAATCGGTTGCCTCAAACTGAACCACGCCTCTTCCTTCGGCATATTTCACTCCGGCCAACATAGCTTCTTTAAATAGAGCCGCTTCATTTTTCAGTTTCTTCATAACGATCCTCGCTCAATGTGATTGATCATTATCCTATGTTTCAACCTTGTGAATACTCGTGCATGGACTACCTAAACATTGATTGTTGCAGTTAGTTGGCACTTGAATCGCCAGGCTATTCAAACTCCCTCTGCGGGAGAAAACTAGTAGAGTATGCGCACAAATTTGTGGAAAATATTTTTCGTCCACAGTAAAAAGGCAATTTAGCTTAATAAGTAAACTAAATTGCCTCGTAACAAAACCTGCCGGCTCAAAGCCGGTTACACATTATTTACCTGACTTAGCAGCACGTAATACGGGATAGAATTGGGTGAAGACCATATCGTGTGCAGCATGTTCCTTATGGCAGGCAGCGCATGCTTCATCCGCTTGGATAATACCTTGTTTGGCTTCATACGATTCAAAACCAAAAAACGCCCAGTTACCGGGTCTTTCGGGATAGCGTTTGGAATCTTTCACCATCGCAGCAATGCCATTGTATTCACCTGGGAAATAGCCATTCCCGCTAGGTGCTTCTTTGCTACCTATGCTAGCTAATTCTTTAACGATGACAGTTCCATCCCGGAATTCACCCGTTTTCTTCCAGTGGTACCAGCTGGTAGGGTCAACATAGACATTATGAAATTCTGGAAAGGCTGCTTTATCATCATTTAATTCATTGGGCGTGACAGATGCGCCAATAAATACCCATTCACGATAGTCTTTAGGAGTTAACAATACATGCTCTTTAGTAAAGCTGCCATAATTAAGCCCTTTGTGTGCATGATGGGCATCAGAAGCAATCACTGGGCTGGCCAGCGCAATGGACAACAATACTGGAGCAATACTGCTTAATAACGTTTTTTTTAACTGTAACATAATAAGCCCTTAAATTGGTTAAAGAAACATACAGAAAACAGCAAAAAATTGCACTGCCTTCCTTATTTATGGTAGTCAGACAAAGTATCTTCGTCAAGGGATTATCCTCTCACTGCAAAGTGGATAATCCTTCAATACCGTTGACTAACGATCATTGTTTATTTTATTTCTAATTGAAGCACAGCAAATTTCTAGCTTGACTGCATTTTTTTGACCATAACTTTAGGCAAGCTAGTCTCTGGAAGAATATCATAACCAAATGTTTTTTTACTTAATTCAGAAAATAGCACCACTGAGTGCTATCTTTCGCACTATAACATGATGAAAAACTATTTTTCTCCGATTCACTTGCTATTTTTCGTTGCTCTGCTTGGCATCATAATAATATTGATCCAGATGGAGCTACTGTCTTTTGCTTTTGTAAAACTGGGACTGTCGCCTGAATTTGGATTGATGATACTGTTTCTATCGTTACTCGGCAGCGCCGTTAATCTTCCGGTAGCAAGAATTAAAAGCACTGCAACAAAGCAGGTATTCACACAGTCTGTGTACAAAGGATTGCTTAGAATACCCGGACAGCCGTTTAATTACGAAACGCAGCTTTTCATCAATCTTGGCGGTTGTCTGATACCGGCAACACTATCGATTTACTTATTTTCCAGTAGCGCATTGAGTTTATCGCCCACATTGCTGGGGATCGCTATCATCAGTAGTATCAGCTACATTTTCAGCCGCCCGATTTCTGGGCTTGGCATCGGCATGCCAATTCTGATCGCCCCAATCAGTGCAGCGTTAGTGGGATTATCAATCAGTCCGGATCAAAGCGCCTCGCTGGCGTATATCAGCGGCACATTGGGAGTACTGATTGGCGCAGATTTACTACGCATGAAGGATATTTCCCGGCTCGGCACACCGTATGCCTCGATCGGCGGTGCGGGTACATTTGATGGCATATTCATCACCGGCATTGTGGCGGCCTTACTGGCTTGAGGCTTCATTCTCGGCAACTCCTTATTGCGTTTCTGTTACTTTAAGGCGAATCCCGCTATACTCATTGGCATGACGAATTCATGCCAGCATAATTCTTTTAATTTGCCGCAGGAACATCTGTTGCACCGGCTGCATACGTTGCAGCGGGAATACCTTCATATTTCACCGCAGGCCATGCAACAAGTCGCGGCTGAATTTAATTTGCCGCTCAGTCAAGTGGCTGGGGTCGTAGCGTTTTATTCTTTTTTTTCCACACAACCATGCGGCCGTTTCCACATATTGTTCAGTAATTGCACCAGCTGCGGCTATCTGCCAGATGGACAAAACCTGATGCAATTGCTGGCACAGCAATTGCAAGTCAATCCCAGCAAGACGCGGGCAGATGGATTGATCAGTATTGGTGAGACTTCCTGTATCGGTCTATGCGATCAAGGTGCATCGTTGCTGGTCAATGGTATACCGCTTACTCACTTGAACCCGGATAAGATTGCACAGATCACACAGCAGATTACAGCCAACATATCGACGGATGAATGGCCAGCGGAATGGTTTGAGATACATGACACAATCCATCAACGCAACCTTTTGTTGGCGGCAGCACAGCCTGCGCCCGGCAGCACGCTACAACAGGCAATAACGCACGGCGCAGCAGAAACATTGACGACCATCCAGCAATCCGGCTTAAATGGTCGCGGCGGTGCTGGATTCAATACCGGTAAAAAATGGCAACTGTGCCGCGAAGTGCCCGGTGATGCGCATTATGTTATCTGCAACGCCGACGAAGGCGAACCCGGCACGTTCAAAGACCGTGTGTTACTGCGCCATCACGCCGAAACATTGTTTGAAGGCATGACATTGTGCGCTTTTGTTATCGGAGCAAACAAGGGCTTAGTTTATTTGCGCGGGGAATATCGCTATCTGCTCTCGCACTTGCAAGCCGTGCTTACGCAACGGCGTAATCGCGGATTATTAGGAAGACACATTCTAAATCATGCGGATTTCCACTTTGACATCGACATTGTTGTAGGTGCGGGTGCCTATATTTGCGGCGAGGAATCGGCGCTGATCGAATCGCTAGAAGGCAAACCCGGCATTCCACGTATCCGCCCGCCATTTCCGGTCACACATGGTTATCTAGGACAACCCACTGTAGTCAATAATGTTGAAACCTTAATTGCCGCAGCGCATATCGTCGCATACGGCAGCAGCTGGTTTAATTCTGTCGGCACCCAGAAATCGAGGGGCACAAAAATCCTCAGCGTCAGCGGTGACTGCCGGTTACCGGGAATCTATGAATACCCGTTTGGCGTGCACATTCAACAAATCTTGGATGATTGCGGCGCGCAGAAGGTACGTGCGGTACAAATAGGTGGACCTGCTGGAAAACTAATCGGCGCACCGGATTTTAACCATACCATCAGTTTCGAGGATATATCCACCGGTGGGTCGTTTTTAATCTTCGGACACCAGCGTGACTTGCTAACGGTTCATCGCAATTTTGCCCATTTCTTTGCACATGAGAGCTGCGGTTTTTGCACCCCTTGCCGCATCGGCACACAGCTGCTGAAAAATAATCTGGATAAAATTGCAGAGGGTCACGGCACAGCAAACGATATCGAAACACTGAAACAGCTCGCTTTTCTGATTCAGCATCACTCGCATTGTGGCTTGGGGCATACCGCTGCCAATCATATTCTGGACAGCTCGCAGCATTTTCCGCAAGTTTTTACAACCCATCTGAACCAGCATTTCGTTGCACAATTCGATCTTGATCAGGCACTGGAAAGCGCTCGACAGATTACGCGCCGCGACGACGCTGCAGCCCATCTGGATTAAATCGAAATGTCAGCAATCCAAAACACAATTCGCATAGACAACCAGGAAATTCCGTTCACACCGGGACAAACGATCATGGATGCCGCATTAGCCGCCAAGGTTTATATTCCGCATTTATGCCACTATCCCGGCTTGCCACCAAGCGGTAATTGCCGTTTGTGCGTAGTGGAAATCGGGAATCGCAGCGTCGCTGCATGCACGACACCGGCAACAGCGGATCAGGTAATCCGCAGTAACACACCGGAATTGAACCAGGCGCGCAAAGCACTCACGCAAATGCTATTTGTCGAAGGCGATCACATCTGCCCATCATGCGAAAAAACCGGCAATTGCAAGCTGCAGGCTATGGCTTATTTTCTCGGCATGCTGGACGATCACTTTCCGCAGTTTTATCAACGCCGCGAAATCGACGCATCGCATCCCGATATCCTGCTTGATCGCAAACGCTGCATCCTGTGCGATTTATGCGTGCGCGCCAGCCGCGAAGTAGACGGAAAAAATGTGTTCGCCATTGCCGGGCGCGGTACCCAAGCTCATTTAATCGTCAATTCCCCGAGCGGTAAACTGGCTGACAGCCCGCTAGCGAAGACCGATCTGGCAACTACCATCTGTCCGGTCGGCGCAATTTTGATCAAACAACGAGGATATCAAGTGCCGATCGGGAAACGTATCTATGATCAACACACGATTCGAGAAACCACTATGCAGGAACACATCCAAAGCTGCGATAAACTTAAACACAAAGGACATCAAGACACAGAACGTTAATCTTTTCGGATTAATTCCCTGTTTTATTAAGTTGGGTAGTTTAATTTAGGTAAAATTTTACTGGGTCTACCGAAGTTATATCCCTGTGCGAGATCAATACCCAGCTTTTTAACCATCTTGAAGGTATCTTCATCTTCAACGTATTCCGCTACGGTTATTTTACCTAGCCCGTGTGCTACATCCACCATGGCTTTAACAAAAACCTGATTGTCTCGATTATTGTGCAAATCGCTGATGAATAAGCCATCTATCTTCAAAATTTCCACACCTAAATATTTGAGATAGCCAAAGGTGGAGAAACCACTGCCAAAATCATCCAGGCAGACTTTACAGCCAGATTGATGAATGGATTCAATAAAACGTTGCGCATCCTGAATGTCGGAAACGGCAGCGGTTTCGGTCAACTCAATAATCAAGCGACTAGGCTCGACGCCTCGTTCCATCAATAATTTTCGGATATAAAGTGGCAATGAAGGCTCATCGAATGTTCGCCCGGAAATATTGATCGCCAGTGGCGGCATATTGAGGTCATTGGCTAATTTCTCGATACTCTCTTTGACAACCCAGCGATCAATATCCAAGATTTGGCCGCTTTTCTCGGCGATTGGAATAAATTGACCTGGCATAATCAAGTGATCCGGCTGCTCCAGGTCACGCATTCTAATCAGCACTTCGGCATGACTGAGAGATCTATCACTGGTTAAGTAAACACCCTGAAAATGCAATTCAAACAGATTCTGTTCCAATGCCTGGGCAATTCTGTTGCGCCATGACATTCGTTGTAACATAGCCTTCGAATCATCCCGTGCCGAATCATAAATTGCCCAAGTGTTTTTGCCCTGAGTTTTGGCCTGATACATGGCGGTATCAGCATGCGCAATCAAGTCTTCTGTTGTTTCGCCATGCTCTGGAAAGATCGCCACACCCAGGCTGCTGGTCAAACGAAGATTGGTACCGTGAAAACGCAATGGGATTGATGCAATGGCAGTAACAATTCTAGAGGGTAAGGCATTAATATCTTCGTCTGGCTGAATAATACTTAGGATAGCGAACTCGTCGCCACCCAACCGGGCAAAAATTTCGATTTGCCGAATTACACTGGATATTTCACCTGCAGCTCTGACTAATACCGTATCACCAGCACTATGTCCAAACGTATCATTAATGTATTTAAAGTCATCCAGGTCAAAATACAATAAGGCAAACTTACCTCGGTTGCGCAGACAGTTTGCGATCAGAAATTCAAGTTGCTCCTGGAAGCGGTGCCGGTTGTATAGACCAGTTAAAGGATCACGCTCGGCCAGATACAACAGCTGTTGTGCGGTTTGGCGTTCCTGAGTAATGTCCTCATAAATCCATAATCGTCCCAGTACCCGCCCCTCACCATCAGTAACCGGATAGGACAGCTGGGTGAGCATGCGGCCGTCGCTTAGTTCCAGTTCGAAACGTTCGCTGATTTCATGAGTATGCATAACGTTAAGAACAAATTTAGAAGCATGTGTTGGTTGTGCAAAACGCTCTGTGGATCGTTCCAGCACAATTTTTGTCGGCAATCCTGTCAGACCGTCATTCTCGTCGATCAGCCACATCTGCAAAAAAGCGGGATTCACGTATTCGACACGACGTTCGTTGTCTTCAAACAGAATACCAATATTCATGGCTGCAAGTAGTGCACTCATGCGGCTTTGTTCGCGCTCTGCCAGAGTACGCAATTCACGCTGATGTTTCTCAGATATCTTTAACTCTTCCAATGAGTGACTCAGTGCCTCCTCACTTTGTTGTAAAGCAATTTCTCTGGTTTTTCGTTCCTCAATATCAGTGTGTGTCCCCAGCATACGCAACGGACGATTTTGACTGTCGTATTCCACCAACTTTCCCATCGACAATATCCATTTCCAGACGCCTTGCTGAGTAAGTTGCCGAAATTCCACCTGATAATCTTCGCGCAAGCCACTAATGTATTCCTGGTAAATTCGATACACTCGTTCCTGATCCTCCGGATGCAAGCGATCTCGCCATTTACTATTGGTTTCTACAAATGTGTCAGGGGCGTAACCAAGCATTAATGCATATTCAGGACTTACTAATGCCTCACCTGTTTGTACATTAAGATCCCACAGCCCTTGATTAGCTGCGGTTAGCGCCAGGCGCAAACGAGATTCGCTCTCACGCAGCTCACGATCAGCACTCCTGCGCGCCACCTGAATGCCGGCGATCGAACATGCAATCAACATATTGGTAGCAACAAAAATACACAAAATTAAATGATCCAGCGAAAAAGCATCATTTATAAAGGGGCCTATTCCTTGGGCAGTACCCCAGGTTGCTATCACGGAAATAGTAGCTGCTGCCAACACAGCCCCTAACACACCTAAACGCAAACTGGCCCAAATCAATGAAGGGAATACCAGAAAAGCTAGTGATAATTGATGTTTTCCGATTGCCAGAATACTTCCGAACACGACCCACGCAATTACGGCACAGAGTGTGATGATCAAGACGGATTCAGCGTTTGAAGCCTCATGGCTAATCGCCTTATTCTTATAATAAACTGACCAAGCTAACAATAGCGGAGTAAAAATCAGTATGCCCACGATATCGCCAGACCACCAACCCAGCCATGCTTGTTGTATCTGATCCGCTATCAAGTTATCGCTAGTAAATAAAGCCAGCACACCAAAGCTAGGGGGAAATAACATACTACTCGGTACAATTAAGACAAATGCCAATATATCGCGGCTACGTAAAAAGTCATTTCTAAAATCAACCACTTGTTTAAGCAGTATGGTGCCTAAAACAGGTCCCAGAGTATTACCAAATGCAATCAGGCTGGCCGTGGATAAAGTAAGATCACCCGTGGTTAAATTGGCTAGAAATGCACCAAAAAATATACCCGGCCAGCACCACAATCCCCAAATCATGAGTGCTGCAAGAGCTATTCCCGTTGGAGGCCAGAACAAGGTGATGTTCGATCCCATATAGGGAAAAGCCAAGCCTAACTTTCCGGTTGCAAAATAGGTTAAAGTCAACAAAGCAATCCCTAAAACCCGAAATACCATTGATGCAATTTTATTTTTTTTCATCTGCTTCAATACCCAATCATGATTATGTTATTTCACAGCATCAAAGGCTTGCACTATAGCAAGCTGCTTATGGGATACGCATTTTCTCCTGCCACCGCGGACTATACAGCTTATCAAGCTGCTGCTGAATAGTTGTTTTGTACTGGCAGGTGCGGATTAAATAATTAAACCGCTATCAGATCCTCGTTATGGCTGAAGGATTACCCTCATTGATATACAAGGCGGTCTCTACCAGGGCCACCCACCGCCACTAAATCCACTCATGGAAAGCTCCTCATGGCTTTTTGATTGCTATGCTATTATTTGAAATCTAAGCAAGCTTGGCAAATCGAAATTAACACAGCCCAAAACATATTTGAAGGGGCATATTGCACAGCATCATAAACAATGACGGTTGAACTCACCACTAAACGAAAAATCAAAATCGCCACCACGTCACTGGCTGGTTGCTTTGGTTGCCACATGTCTTTTTTGGATATGGATGAACGCTTGACAGACTTGCTCGAGCAGGTTGAGTTTGATCGCTCACCATTCACCGACATCAAGCACTGTGGGCGATGTGACATCGGTCTGATCGAAGGCGGGGTGTGCACTGCGGAGAATGTGCACGTGTTGCGCGAATTCCGCGCTAACTGCACCACGTTGGTGGCCGTCGGCGCCTGCGCAATCAATGGCGGCGTGCCCGCGATGCGCAATTATTTTGACTTGCAAGAATGCCTGCAGGAAGTCTATCTGAATGGAGCCGGTGTCACCAATCCGCAAATTCCCGACGATATTGAATTGCCGCTGCTGCTGGATAAGGTCTACCCCATCAACGAAGTGGTGCACATCGATTACTTTCTACCCGGTTGCCCGCCATCCGCCGATGCGTTCCTGCAACTGCTGGAACCGCTATTAGCCGGACAAAAACCGATTATTCAAAAATCGCAATTGCATTACGATTAAACGTTATGGAACCAGATAAGCCTTCATCACACCCACCCGCCATCCGGCGCATCGCCATCGATCCGGTCACGCGCGTCGAAGGGCACGGCAAAATTACATTGCTACTGGACGAACACAATCTCATCATCGAGGCACGACTACATATTGTCGAATTTCGCGGTTTTGAGAAATTCATCCAAGGCCGCCCGTATTGGGAAGTACCATTCTTGGTGCAACGGTTGTGCGGTATTTGCCCGGTCAGCCATCAATTGGCGGCAGCCAAAGCGGTGGATCAAATCGTCGGGGTACAGCAACTCACGCCAACGGCCACCAAGTTGCGCCGTTTGTTGCATTTCGGCCAGATCCTGCAATCGCATGCACTGCATTTTTTTCACCTCTCCTCCCCCGATTTTCTCTTCGGCTTCGGTAGCAACCCGGCACAACGCAATATTGCCGGTGTATTGGAACACTATCCGGAAATCGCACTGAAAGGTGTCAAGTTGCGTAAATTCGGCCAGCAAGTCATCGAGGCCATCACTGGCAAACGCGTGCACGGTACTGGAACCGTGCCAGGTGGCATGAACAAACCGCTGACAATCACTGCGCGTGATGCATTACTCGCTGATGTTGACAATATCCTGCTATGGAGTCAGGAAGCACTGGCACTGAACGAACAAATCCACACCGAGCACCCGGAGCACCGCGATTTCGCCACGCTGCACAGCCATTTCCTCAGCATGACCGGAAGCAACGGCGAACTGGAGTTCTATCACGGTGGATTGCGTGCGCGCGCTGCTGATAACAGCGTGATATTCGATCAGTTCAACTACTGCGATTATCAACACATCTTGCGTGAAGAAGTGCGCTCGTGGAGCTACATGAAGTTTCCCTATTTCACCGCATTGGGCACTGAGCAAGGCTGGTATCGCGTCGGCCCGCTAGCGCGCGTTAATAACTGCGATAGCATTTCTACTCCGCTGGCCGAAAGTGCCCGCCAGCGTTTCAAGGCATTTGGCCAAGGCGGATTAGTGCACGATACACTCGCATATCACTGGGCACGCATGATTGAAGCCCTGCACTGCGCCGAATCAATACACGCTTTGCTACACGATGCAGACATCACCGGCACCGAATTAATGGTTGACAACGGTGAACACCAGTCGCAAGGCATCGGTGTCATCGAAGCGCCGCGTGGCACGCTGTTCCATCATTATCAGGTCAACGCAGAAAGCCTGATTACCCAGGCCAATCTAATCGTATCAACCACCAGCAATAATCAGGCCATGAATGAATCCGTGCGCATCGTTGCAAATCGATACCTGGATGGCCAGGAAATCACTGAAGCATTATTGAATCACCTTGAAGTTGCAGTGCGCGCATACGATCCTTGCCTTTCCTGCGCCACGCATGCATTGGGCAAAATGCCATTGCAAGTGACGTTGCAGGATATGAACGGCAGGGTAGTCGATCAATTAACCAAAGGAATGACGGGCGAAATCACCCGATAACCGCTGATATCTTACTTACGCATCCACCACAATATCAACGTCAGCACAACCGAGATCAACAATCCTGTCATCAACGGAAAATAAAAGCTGAAATTCTTGCGTTCGATATGAATATCGCCAGGCAAGCGGCCTAATGGCAATTGCGAAAACCAGGGCCACAATAAACCCAACACAAGCAGTAAGATTCCTAAGGTAATCAGTAATTGTTGCATGGTGCAATATCTCATTCAAACATCAATCCAATGGATTGATTCAATTTTGTTCTGGAAAGATCAACTGATCAGTTGCAAAACCCAATGCACTGGATTGCTGCACAAACCGATGGATCAATTCTTCGCTAACCGTGGGCATTCTTGCTAACAACCATAGGTACGATTTGTCATAGCTGGTCACAAAGGCGTACTGATAATTTTCCTTGTCCAGATCAAACACGATATAAGCGCCATAAAATGGGCCGAAGAAAGAAACTTTCAAATAACCTTCCTGCTGACCCCTAGCAAAATATGCCTTGCCTTCGGCTTCTTTCCACTTATTATCCGCCGCCGAGAAGCCTTTATTGATGACCCTCACGCCGCCATCGTCACGTAATGAATACTCCGCGGTCACCTGATCAAGTCCGCGTTCAAATGAATGATTGAGCCGGGCGATTTCATACCACTTGCCCAAATATTTATCGAGTTCAAATCCGTCAACCGGTGCAATATCCTGTGGTATCGATAAACACCCGTTTAGCAGAAAGCTGAGAAAAAAACTTAAAAGTAAACGCATTTTTAGGTACTCATGATGTCGTTAATACCGGACACAGTATATTCTTGCACATCCCAAGTACAAAGTTTCGCCTGATCGGGTTGATTGAGCACTGCACCCGTTTCGATCCGCGCCGACAAATCTGGTTTTGCCAAGAAGCTGGCGCCGAAAGCTACTGCATCCACTTTCCCTGCGGCGATTTCCCTACCCGCTTCCTCGCAGGCTAACCCATATTACTAATCAATACGTCTTTATAATGTTGAAAAATGGGCGTCATGACATCGCCACTTTGTTACTGGTAAAAATCACTGCGCTTCGCATGTCGTACGCAAGATCATATCCATTGAATTGAACCGAATCGCCCGCACGACAACAAGTGAGTGGCACCATGAAGATACAGTTAGGCACGACCAGCGTATCGAGTTTTGTGGCAAAAACAACACAGTCGTCCGGTTTTATTCCGCGAAATTGAATCATTCATAATTCGGTGCTAATAGGAAGAGCACTTAGTACGCAAACTCTAACTTCGACAGCCACTCATCGTTTTTGAGAAAGGGAATTCGCCCCTCCGTTGAAGATGTCATTGCCATTATTATTTCCTTTTTATTGGATAAATGACTACTGCAGCGTAATTTAAAGAATTGATGCGCACTAATAAACAAAAAAATTACTTTTTTAGAATAGGCACCTTTTTCACCGCTTTTTCTTGATCACACCTTAAAGTATCAAGATATAAGATGAAAATATATAAGCACTTTACTAAGTTTTTGGTCTCTTCGATTCAATTTCTCTCCCTTTGGAATAGGGATTTTTTTCTCAGACAAAATAAAAGACTTGGTAACAAATAACCGTTGAAATTTGTTTATTTCTGTCAGCCAGAAGGATTTACTAAGTGCTTATTATTAGAATAAACAATTAATTGTGACATTGGAAAACTGAGTTTTCAGGTACTTTAAAATAATGTGAATTAAATGTGAAATAAGTGTGAACTTTTTGTGAAGCAACCCGTCGAATTGCTAACAAAACATATTTCAAATATTTCGATAATTTTTAATTAAGGAGATTTTCATGACTACCAATCAAATTTTTGCAATTGCAGCATTAATCATCAGTGGAGTTTTTTTTGGAGTTTTATTCATGTTTGGATTGCCACAATCCATTTTAGAATGGGTAATCACGGATGGCCTGCTTGCTGTCATTCTTTATATAAGTTACCTAGCAATAGGCGTGTTCAAAGGAAGATCGACACCAAGGATGCATTAATTTAACAAATAAAAGACATATTTATTAAGGATTGATCATCTAAGGTGAAATCCTCTTAACACAATTTTAATAAACTTTACTTATAAGGAGATTTTATGAAAACGAGTCAGATTTTTGTTGTTTCAGCAATAGTCATTACAGCGACTTTTTTTGGTATTTTATCGATATTTGATTTACCAGAATCGGTAACCGACTGGTTTATTTCTGATGTAATTCTCGGCGCAATACTGTATATCAATTATCTGGTGATTGCTGTGTTAAGTAACGCATCCAAAACCAGAAGATCCTACGCAGGGAAAAAAGTTACTGCATAAAACTCTCCAATTTAATGGGGTTAAGGTGGTTGAATTAATCGCTTTAGCCCCATTCTTTTATTCAGAATTAAGAAATAAGTTGTGGGGTTAGCGCATCATAATTGCCTAAATCGCTCAGGTGGCTGATCGAGCCAATGAATCAATCCTTGCGCATTCAACCGGATATCCGTACTCAGGAGCTCGTTGATTTCAGTTTGCGGTAATTGACAACCATGTTCCGACAACCTTCGCAAAAGTAACTCGCTTAATGCTTCAGAAATAATTGATTGTCTCTCAGCTCCATTACCTTTTGCACGTTGCGCAATCTCAACATGCGCATCAATCAGATCATGCAGGGATTGTGCATGAAATGCTAAATTACCGATCTGGCTATAGTGTGTCAAATATGCATAGTGTGGTTGATAGCCCATGATGCGGTCAATTGAAGTGTGTGCCGCAACAGGATCAAATTGAACGGGCGAGGTAGTCGGAAAAACAAATTCTTTTCCATTAACATCGAACTCCCGATAAGAAACTCCAAATGTATCGCCCGTAAAAAAAGACTGACTACGCTCATCATAGATACAATTATGGTGACGTGCATGACCCGGCGTGTCGAGGAACAATAGCGAGCGTCCATTGAGGTCAATGCGGCCTTCGTCAGGTGCTTCCACAATCCGCGCGACATCAATCGGAACAATCTCACCATAAACACGCTTAAACTCGGCCTCTCCGTAAACGCTCATTGCACCGGCAACGAGTCGTGCCGGATTTGCCATATGGCTTGCGCCACGAGGATGAACAATCAGCTTGGCATGCGGGAAAAGCCGCATACATTCGCTTGCGCCACCAGCATGATCAAGATGAATATGGGTCAAAATCACGTAGGCCAAGTCTTTAGTGGCGATATTCTTATGCTTGAGTGCTGCGACCACGCCCGGAATGGAAAAGGACGTACCAGTATCCACCAGCGCGGCCACTCCCTTTTCTACAATCAAGTGTATCGCTGCCCGTCTGGGACGGTGAAATTGGGCATCAATAGCACTAATGCCATATTCATAATCGGTAATAAGTGGTAGTGACATATCTCTCCGGTTTTTTGAAACCTTTTGTTCGAATTATGCAATCTTGAAAGTTATTTTGATGGATATTTTAATTGTTCAAGAATGGCTGGATTCTCCAGCGTGGAAATATCCTGGGTAATTTCTTCGCCTTTAGCAAGCGTACGTAATAGCCGACGCATAATTTTACCAGATCGAGTTTTCGGTAGATTTTCTCCAAAACGAATTTCATCCGGCTTGGCAATCGGACCAATTTCTTTGGCCACCCACTCACGCAAGGTATGGGTAATTTGCGCAATTTCCTCTCCCTGCGGATATTGGCCTTTGAGCACCACAAAAGCTATCACAGATTCCCCTTTGATTTCATGCGGCTTACCAACCACAGCAGCCTCTGCGACTAATGGATGCGCTACCAACGCTGATTCAATTTCCATCGTCCCCAACCGGTGCCCGGATACATTCAGTACATCGTCAGTACGCCCCATGATCCAGAAATAACCATCGGTATCACGATATGCGGAATCACCCGCCAGATAATACTTGCCGTTACCCATATCCTCTGGAAAATAAGTCTTTCTAAAGCGCTCAGGATCACGCCAGAGGGTACGTACCTGCGAAGGAAAAGGTTTCTTGATCACCAGAAAACCGCCTTCGCCATTTTCGACATCATGTCCAGTTTCGTCGACTATCGCCGCAAAAATCCCCGGTAACGGAAAGGTACATGAACCCGGCTTGAGCGCAACCGCACCCGGTGCTGGTGCAATCATGTGACTGCCTGTTTCTGTTTGCCACCAAGTATCAACGATCGGACAACGCGACTGACCTACTTTTTCGTAAAACCACATCCAGGCCTCCGGATTAATCGGCTCGCCGACCGAGCCCAGCAATCGCAACGATGAAAGCTCATATTGTTGTGGCAGATCCGCACCCAACTTAATCAATGAGCGAATTGCGGTAGGTGCCGTATAAAATGTTGTAACTTTGTGTTTCTGTATGATTTCCCAAAAACGAGCGGCATTAGGATAAGTTGGTATTCCTTCAAAAATCACTTGAGTAGCGCCCATTGCAAGAGGTCCATAGGCCACATAACTGTGGCCGGTAATCCAACCGACATCAGCAGTACACCAAAATACATCCGTAGGCTTATAGTCAAAAATCCATTGCATACTTTCTTTAATTCCAAGCAAATAGCCCGCACTGGAATGTTGAACACCCTTAGGTTTGCCAGTGGATCCGGATGTATAGAGTGTAAACAATGGGTGTTCAGCATCTACCCATTCGGGATCACATTGGGAACTGGCATTTTCCGTAAGCTCATGCCACCAGACATCACGTGCGGGATTAAATCGAATATCAGTGCCCGTTCTTTGATAAACCACAACCAATCGAACAGAAATCGCGTCAGTCATACTCAAGGCTTCATCAACAATTGATTTGAGCGGATTTCGTTTACCACCGCGCACCTGCTCATCAGCTGTAATAACGGCTACCGCATCGGCATCGTGGATACGCTCATGCAGACTTTTAGCTGAAAACCCACCAAATACCACCGAATGAATTGCACCAATACGTGCGCAGGCTTGCATCGCAACAACCGCTTCAATACGCATCGGCATATAAATGACAACGCGATCACCTTTCTTGATATTTTGTGATTTCAATGCATTGGCAAGCTTACAAACACGTTGATGAAGATCATAATACGTCGAGCGTATGACTTCTCCCTCATCGGATTCAAAAATGATAGCGACCTTATCGGCTTGCGTTTCTAGATGCCGGTCAAGGCAATTATGTGAAACGTTTAATACGCCATCACTAAACCATTGGAAAAATGGCGCCTCTTGATCATTCAACACTTGCGTAAAAGGCTTATGCCATACGATCTGTTTCTGCGCCCGTTTTGCCCAGAAATTTAAATAATCCTGCTCTGCTTCCGCACATAAAGTCTGATATGCCTGAAAACTAGGTAAGTTTGCTTTGCTGGCAAATTCTTTCGAAGGTGGAAAAACTCGGGTTTCGTTTAATATTGATTCAATGGTCGGCATGCTTAATCTCCAGTACTAATCAGTTCAATATACTGGATCGGGATTGTATCACTGGCGCTCAATAGTTACGGAATTCTTATTATGAGGGTAGGCGAATCAAGCGAATAGCCCCACAAAAAGGCTGAAAGCAGAAACACGGATAGAAACGTCAAAAATCGCTAAGGCATTGCCCTTTTGCGAAGTTTATATTCCATATTTTATAAATATTTGTTAAAATTCGCTTAGTAGATGCGATGGGCTTTTTCGGCCCATTTTTTATTTGTGGTGGAGCTATGGCACTGGAAGAATTACTGGAATCGACTCTGAATGGTTTGGGTTATGAGTTGGTCGAAGTGGAACGATCAGCACACAACAAATTGCTAAGAATATTTGTAGATAAAGTTGGGGGTATTGGCATTGATGATTGCGTGACCATCAGTAACCACTTGAGCCGATTACTAGCAGTTGAGAATATTGATTATGGCCGATTGGAGGTTTCGTCACCAGGATTAGATAGGCCCTTACGAAAAGAAGCAGATTTTCTTCGGTTTAAAGGAGAAATAGTAAAATTAAAGCTGCGCGTTCCTTTAGAAGGTCAAAAAAATTTTGTAGGGATTTTACGAGAAGTGGATAATGGCATAATAAAACTTGAAATCGAAGGAAAATTATTAGACCTTGAATTAAGTAACCTTGGAAAAGCTCGTTTGGTTCCAAAATTGTAGGATAAGGATTTAACTGGAGAATTATGAGCCGCGAAATATTACTGTTAGTTGATGCATTAGCGCGTGAAAAAGCAGTTGAAAAAGAAATTGTTTTCACAGCGTTGGAGCTTGCATTATCATCCGCCACCAAGAAACGGTTTCAAGAAGATATTGAAGCTCGCATTTCTATCGATAGAGAGACAGGGAATCATCAATCTTTCCGCCGCTGGCTGGTTGTAGACGACGATTCCGTGGAAGATTCAGCACGCCAAGTTGCTTTAAGTGATGCCATACAAACTGATGCCGATATCCAAGTTGGTGATTATCTTGAGAAAACACTGGAACCGATTGAATTCGGGCGCATCGGAGCACAAGCAGCAAAGCAAGTAATTTTCCAAAAAATTCGTGAAGCTGAGCGTGAACAAACTTTGAATGATTTTCTTGAAAGAGAAGACTATTTAATTAACGGCACAATCAAGCGCATGGAACGTGGCAATGCCATTATTGAATCTGGAAAAATCGAGGCGGAATTACCGCGTGACCAGATGATACCAAAAGAAAACCTGCGTGTCGGTGATCGCGTGCGTGCCTATTTATACAAAGTGGATCGTGCCGCCAGGGGGCCGCAATTAAAACTTTCACGCATTTCCCCTGAATTTCTGATGAAATTATTTGAGTTAGAAGTTCCAGAGATTGAAGAAGGCTTATTAGAAATTAAAGTAGCCGCACGCGATCCTGGGTCGCGCGCCAAGATCGCTGTCAAATCAAACGATCAACGTGTTGACCCAATTGGAACTTGCGTAGGTATGCGCGGATCTAGAGTGCAAGCAGTTATTAGCGAACTGGCAGGTGAGCGTGTTGATATCGTACTGTGGTCCGATGACCCTGCCACTTTTATTATTAATGCACTGGCACCCGCAGAAATCAGCAGTATTATGGTTGATGAAGAAAGACACAGCATGGATATTGTGGTCGATGATGATAATTTGGCGCAGGCTATTGGCCGAGGTGGACAAAATGTACGTTTAGCTTCCGAATTAACAGGCTGGGAGCTCAACATCATGACCGTAGAGGAATCAAAAACCAAGCAGGAGCAGGAAACGTCACAAATCTATCAGCTTTTTATGCAAAAATTGGATGTTGATGAAGAAATCGCAGAAATACTTGTGCAAGAAGGTTTTGTTTCGCTTGAAGAAGTAGCTTATGTCCCATTAAACGAGATGCTGGAGATCGAATCATTAGATGAAGAGACAGTCAATGAAATAAGAAATCGAGCACGTAATGTATTGTTAACAGATGCTATTGCTAACGAAGAAAAAGTCGAACATGTTGCTGAAGATTTGCTCTCAATCGAAGGAATGGACATTAATATTATTCGAGAGTTAGCAGCAAAGGGCATCACTACCCAATCTGATTTGGCTGATTTAGCTGCTGACGACTTAGTTGAGATGACTGGTATTGATATTGAACGTGCAAATCAATTAATTATTAAAGCACGTGAACCATGGTTTACTTAATTTTAAAAACTGGCTGATAATAGATTAGCCGATTTATTCATTTTATAGTGGAACCTGTCTGTAGTTTTGATTGTTGGAAGGTTATAAATGGCTCAAATGAGTGTGGAACAATTTGCGAATGAACTGGGTTTGCTACCGGCAGTACTGCTGGAGCAACTTAAGGCTGCCGGTGTAAGAAAAATGCTGGCGGAAGACAGTTTGACTGAGCAAGATAAAGCTCTGTTACTTGATTATCTAAGAAAAACACACGGTACAACTGAGACCAAAAGCAAAGTTACTCTGACACGCCGACAAACCTCAGAGATTCGGAAATCTGACAGTACTGGCCGAGCACGGACCATTCAAGTAGAGGTTAGGAAAAGACGCATTCTGACAAAACCAATGATGGTTGACGATGCTGATACTGTACCGGTAACAGCAAGCAAACCAAAGGATGTTACCAATCAAGCAACTACAGGATCCGTCATTGATGAAGATCAATTGGCTTTGCGCAATGAAGAAGCAAGAAAACAAGCAGAGCTAATTGCACGCCAAGCTGAAGAAGTAAGGCAAAAAAAGGCGCGCAAAAATACAGAAACGACTGATCTTGCACAAAAGAAAACTGCCGAAGCAGAAATAATTACTGAAACGAAGCTATCAACACCACCACAGTCTTCAGATACTACTCAGCCAATAAATGGTGTGCCCCCAATCACTGCCAAGAACAATGAAACTGAGCAACAGAGCAATATAGATTCGCAATCTAGCTCGACTGACGGAACATTACATAAACCGGTAGTAAAACCTGAAGAAAAAGTAGACAAGAAAAAGAAACAAGCCAAGCAGCAAGTCATTTGGAAAGATGAAAATACCAAGAAACGAGGTGTTAAAACCCACGGCGATCTTAGCGGCGGACAAGGTTGGAGAACTCGTAGAGACAAGCATAGCAAGCCTGTACATGCAGAAGATCAGAATATCCATGGCTTCTCCGCTCCGACGGAGCCAATTGTGCGCGACATTATGGTGCCGGAAACCATTTCCGTGGGCGCACTTGCACAGAAAATGTCGGTTAAAGCTGCTGACGTTATCAAGGTATTGATGAAAATGGGCAGCATGGTGACAATCAATCAAATGTTGGATCAAGACACTGCAATGATCGTCGTGGAAGAAATGGGGCATATTGCAAAATATGCCGAATTGGATAGCCCAGAGAGTTTCCTAGCTGACCGTGAATCAACAGCAATTGAAGCAGAACTGGTTGCACGTGCTCCTGTAGTTACTGTTATGGGGCATGTTGATCATGGAAAAACTTCATTATTGGACTACATCCGTCGCACGCGCGTTGCTGGCGGCGAGGCTGGTGGCATTACCCAACATATCGGTGCTTACCATGTAGAAACTGATCACGGCATGATTACTTTCTTGGACACACCCGGTCATGAAGCATTTACCGCAATGCGTGCACGCGGCACAAAAATTACCGATATTGTCATTCTCGTGGTCGCTGCAGATGACGGCGTTATGCCTCAAACTATTGAAGCTATACATCATGCAAAAGCAGCGAATCTGCCCATCATTGTAACAATCAACAAGATTGACAAGCCTGACGCAAACACTGAACGCATTCGACAGGAATTGATTGCCCACGAGGTTTTACCTGAGGAATGGGGTGGCGATACAATGTTCGTTGAAGTTTCGGCTAAAACGGGACAAGGTATTGACACCTTATTGGAAACTATATTATTACAAGCCGAAGTATTGGAGCTTAAAGCGCCAATTAACACCCCCGCTAAAGGCGTCGTGATTGAATCACGCCTTGATAAAGGGCGTGGACCCGTCGCTACAATTCTAGTGCAATCAGGGACGCTAAAGCGTGGCGATGCACTGTTAGCTGGCGCAGTGTTTGGCAAGGTTCGGGCCATGACCGATGAAAATGGCAAAGCTATTAAGCAAGCAGGAACATCTATTCCAGTTGAAATTCAGGGTTTATCCGAAGTTCCTGAAGCTGGTGAAACAGTTCTTGCGCTGGATGATGAGAAAAAAGCACGAGAAATCGCATTATTCCGTCAAGGTAAATACCGGGATGTCAAACTTGCAAAACAACAAGCCGCAAAACTTGAAAGCGTTTTTGATCAGCAAGACGATGTAAAAATTCTATCCCTGATCATCAAAGCTGATGTTCAAGGATCTTGCGGAGCGTTGGCATATTCTATACAGAAGCTTGCAACTGATGAGGTTAAAGTCAACATCATCCACAGCGGAGTGGGTGCAATTATTGAATCAGATGTCAATCTATCAATAGCATCAAAAGCTGTAATTATCGGTTTTAATGTTCGCGCAGATGCAGGCGCACGCAAATTGATTGCGGCCAACGATGTCGACGTGCGGTATTACAACATTATTTACGAAGCCGTCGACGAAATAAAAGCCGCACTCTCAGGATTGATGTCACCTGAACGTAAAGAAACTATTCTAGGCCTGATTGATATTCGTGAAGTCTATCGTATACCTAAAGTAGGCGTAGTAGCCGGATGTTACGTATTGGATGGTATTGTTAAAAGAAATTCATTAGTTAGAATATTGCGAGATGGCTTGGTAATTCATAGCTCCGAGCTCGATTCACTGAAGCGTTTTAAAGATGATGCTAAAGAAGTCAGAGAAGGCTTTGAATGCGGCTTATCGCTCAAGAATTTTAATGATATCCAAGTAGGTGATCAACTGGAAGTCTATGAAATTGTCGAAACCGCACGCTTCCTGCAGTAAGCGTTTATACAACATAAAGTATGCCTAAAGACTTTTCCCGTAGTTTACGTATTGCTGATCAAATACAACGCGAGTTGGCGGACTTGATACAAAATGAAATTAAGGATCCGCGCGTCAAACAAATCACCATCACGGCTGTCGAGGTAACTCGTGATTATAGTCATGCCAAGATTTTTTACACGACGTTGGTTCACCGGGATGAAAGCTCTCTAGTAGAAGAAGGCTTAGAGCACGCTAAGGGTTTTTTGCGCTCAAATTTATCTCATCGCATGAAACTGCGCCTTGTCCCACAGTTACATTTTGTTTATGATGAATCAGTTGAACGTGGTTTTCGTTTGTCAAAATTAATCGACGAAGCCGTTTCCCAAGATAAATCACTTCATCCAACCGATTCGGATAACTAATCAATTTCACAGTTGATTGCACATTAATATCTCAAATATCCCATCAAATAACCTGATTAAGCCCAAGAAACGTAACATTAGTGGCGTTTTATTATTGGATAAACCCTATGGAATTTCATCCAATAAAGCATTGCAAACCGCAAAACAATTATTTGTTGCCGCCAAATGTGGACATACTGGGACTCTGGATCCAATGGCAACTGGATTACTTCCAGTTTGTTTCGGCGAAGCCACCAAATTCTCATCGATATTGCTAGGTGCTAACAAAACCTATGAAGCAACGTTAAAGCTCGGTTTCATGAGCACAACCGGTGATGCGGAAGGCCTAATCAGGCAGGTCGCAGCAACCGTTCAGAATCCAACATTCACACAATGTCAACAAACACTGACACAATTTATTGGCAGAATCAAACAAATGCCACCTATGTTCAGCGCACTTAAACATCATGGTAAGCCGCTCTATTGTTATGCTAGAAATGGCGAGGTCATTGAACGTCAAGCACGTGAAATAGTCATCCACGAAATTCAAATTCAGTCACTCAATCACAATGAATTACAACTAAGCATTCAATGCGGCACTGGCACTTACATTCGGGTACTTGCTGAAGACATTGGCAAAGCAATGGGATGCGGCGGTGCTTATTTGACTGGCTTACGCCGCTCTGCGATAGATCGTTTTGATTTATCACAAGCATATTCCTTAATCGCACTTGAAAATATGAGTCTATCCGAACGGGATAATTCCTTATTACCCATTGATTATTTGCTACATAATTATCCGTCAATCACGTTAGACCGATTGAACGCATTGCATATTCAGCAAGGCCGCAATATTTTATGCCCGGAAAGCATCAGTGAAATGATGGAGAATAGGAAACTGATTCGATTGTATTCCGAGCAGCATCAATTCTTAGGGTTAGGTGAAATCACAATAGAACAAACAATCAAAGCGAAGCGATTGCTTTCAGACTCCTATTTACTGGAATACGCCACACAAAATTTCTCAGGGTAATATAAAAAACTTCCTATTTCGAGCCACTGCTATGATGCGAAGGATCGCAATTTAACGTGACGGCAAACAAATCATGCGCATCGGATCCAGTAATTTGGACTTCAATAAATTCACCTGGCTGCAGGTGTTCAGCTTTTTCTATATAAACCAATCCATCAATTTCCGGTGCATCCGCGCTACTCCGTGCAATCACTTGACTCTCAGTTAATTCGTCAATCATAACCGTCATTGTATGACCCACTTTCGCAGCTAATCGTTGGCGACTGATCTCTTCCTGTCGTTGCATGAAACGCGCTCGACGATCTTGCTTAATTGCCTCGGGTATATGATCAGGCAATTCATTGGCAGCAGCGCCTTCAACGGGAGAATACGTAAAACAACCGACGCGATCCAATTGCGCTTCCTGCAAAAAAGATAAAAGATCTTCAAATTCAGCCTCGGTTTCACCCGGAAAACCGACAATAAAGGTACTTCGCAATGTGATATCAGGGCAGATTTTCCGCCATTGTTGAATTCGAGCCAAATTATTCTCAGCACTTGCGGGCCGTCTCATCGTTTTGAGAATGCGCGGATTTGCATGCTGAAACGGCACGTCAAGATAAGGTAATATTTTACCTTCGGCCATCAGTGGAATCACCTCATCCACATGTGGATATGGATAAACATAGTGTAGCCGCACCCACACTCCCAACGATCCCAAAGCTTGTGCAAGCTCGGTCAATCGTGTTTTCATCGGTCTCCCTTGCCAAAAACCAGTACGGTATTTCACATCCACACCGTAAGCGCTGGTATCTTGCGATATGATCAACAACTCTTTAACACCGGCATTTACCAAGTGTTCGGCTTCCTGTAACACCTGATGAATCGGACGGCTAACCAAATCACCGCGCATTGATGGGATAATACAAAACGTGCACCGATGATTACAACCTTCGGAAATTTTTACATACGCATAATGTCTCGGTGTCAGGCGAATTCCCTGCGGAGGTATCAAACTGATATAAGGATCATGGGGTTGTGGCAAATGCGCATGTATAGCGGACATGACTTCTGGCAACGCATGCGGCCCGGTAACCGCCAACACCTGTGGATGCGCTTTTTTGACAAGCTCTCCATCTTCTTTAGCACCGAGACAACCTGTCACGATCACTTTGCCATTCTCTGTCAAAGCTTCGCCAATAGCATCCAGCGATTCTTCAACAGCACTATCAATAAACCCACAAGTATTGACCACAACCAGATCGGCATTTTGGTATGAGGCCGATATCTCATAGCCTTCAGCCCGTAACTGAGTCAAAATTTGCTCTGAATCGACCAACGCCTTTGGACACCCCAGAGAGACAAAACCAACTTTTTGCGGAAACTGCTTACCTGCTGACATAAAATAGTTATTTGGAAATAGTTATGGTGATAGCTTTGGATTGTATCTGAATACCGAGTCAAACGATTCGTTTCTCTCAATCAATGACAAAACAATCAAAAACGCTGCAAATTCGGCAAGCCCGATAGACAGTAATTAGCCTCAACTTGCAGCTGATTACGCGGATCCATTAAATCGAGCTGCGTCAATAATTGACCAGAGATGAAAAATTCCACCGATGACTGCAGGAACAATCAGCACTGCAAAAAAATAACCTGTACCACAAATAGCAAAAAACAAAAAAGCCGGCAGCAAGCGCCCCTGTACCAGCTGCCCTAATCCCGGTATAAAAAAACTGCATATTGCAGCGATGACATTTCCACCTGATCCTTGTCCTGACATTATTCACCCTCTTTATTTATTTCAAAAAATCAACTTACATAGTTACACATCGATTTTATCTTTCTTTTTATTTTCCGTAGTCGGTTGCTCATAATCGATACCCACCAGATCTCCCGCCATCTTTTTTTCACGTATCTCATCCAAATTTGCTAACTTATTTAGCCGCATTGTTGTTTCCTGAGTCATTTGATCAAATATCTTCATTGACTCCGGTGACAATGTGTTATTTCTATCAATTTCCAGTTTAAAGAAATGCAAATTGTTCAGAAAATTGCCAGTAATATCATGCACTGTTCTCATGGTAGCTCTGAGCACCTTTAATTTTTCTTGCTGAATTTCGGCTTCTCTGATCGATTGTAAATTTTTTAATCGTTCTTGGTGTAATTGATTAATGCTATCGCGCTGTAATAAAGTCAAAATAGTTGTAACCCAAATAGCCAGAACGCTCAGGAAACGATTGATATAAGTTTTATACATTTCAACTTCACTGGGCGGAGATCCTAGATATCCGATCCAAACTAAAACCGTACATAATATTGCAACCGCTATCGTATAGCGTTTATCCGGCGATTTTAATGAAATTAATACGACAATAATATAGGGCACACCACTGGCAATACCTAATGATGTATTGAAATCGATCAATAAAATCAATAGCGCGCCCAAGCCACACCATAAACTAACACTTACTGTAATCGATTTATTCACTTAGACAGCACCTTTTCAAGCTAAGGTTGATCATTCATTAAGAGCTATACTTGACTAAAAATCAGCCAATTAACAAGCGCAAGAATGCGCGATATTTTTATATTCGTCAAAAATATTATGATCGTTTTGATACCAACACCAGTTTTTCTGCTTCTTTCAGTAAAAACTCCCTAAATGCATTTGCAATACTGGATAAGCGTTTATTCTTACGATTGACGACATACCAATAACGAACAATGGGAAACCCTTGAACATTAAGAATTTTCAATCGATTCGTTTCAAGCTCTAGTTCCACAGTATGCAACGACATGATGCCCAATCCCATACCCGCCTGCACCGCTTGTTTGATCGCTTCGGTCGTATCTGTTTCCATACCTTTATTGATAGCGACTTTATGTGCGGCAAAAAAGAGCTCCATAGCACTACGTGTGCCAGAACCGGACTCTCGTACGAGAAAAATTTCCTTAGCCAATCGTTTTACCGGAATAAATCGTTCTTTACACAATAGATGATCCGACGGTGCCACGACAACTAATGGATTCTCCATAAAAGATTCGCTATCAATGTCCAGATTCTCAGGAGGCTGCCCCATAATCGCAAGATCAATTACATTATCCGCCAGTTGCTTTAACACTGCTTCACGGTTGGACACATTTAAACTCACGGTCACGCCCCGGTAACGCTGGCAAAACTTCGCTAATAAATGGGGTGCAAAGTAATTCGCCGTAGTAACTACTGAAATATTCAGCTTGCCACGCTCCATCCCTTTTAATTCATCTAAAGCCACTTCCATATCGGATAGCTGTTGAGCAATAGAGCGACTATATTGATATAGTTCACGCCCAGCTTCGGTCAGATAAATTCGTTTTCCCAATTGCTCCAACAACGGCAAACCAATATTGTCTTCCAATTGCTTGACTTGCATTGAGACCGCGGGTTGAGTCAAGTGAAGCTCATCGGCTGCGCGCGAATAGCTCAAATGCCGGGCGACCGACTCAAACACTTTCAATTGGCGCAAGGTAAGATGCAGCATGTAAGCGATTCAGAAAAATTAAAATATGATATAAGCATAACCTTATTATACATATCAATATTACTTATTTGTTCTTATGTA
>RRZU010387987.1_pt1 | contig 26426 bp, 29 predicted proteins | sample 2165561 | NCBI WGS metagenome assembly RRZU01 (sample SAMN10456909, study PRJNA506462) | wastewater metagenome | isolation source: wastewater sludge | place: USA: Moscow, Idaho | reverse complement strand
TTCCATCTTTTAATAAGGCAAAATCTACGGCTTCAGAACTAGATCGGATGATTAATTCTTTATTCACGCTGTACATTTTTATCCGCACTTTTCGATTTTAGAGTTTAGATTGTAGATTGTAGATTTTTAAAAAAAAATCTACAATCTACAATCTGCGATCTATCACTGAATTGTAAGGATGGATTAAACAATATTTTAACAGGTATTGTACCCGGAGAAAACTAGGTCACAGTTTACAGTATTCAGCTTGCAGCTAACTGAACACTAAATACTGAACACTGATTGCTAACTTTCAATTTCAATGAACTTTTAAAAAGAAAAAAGTAGTTTAAAACTACTTTTTCTTTTTGTGACGGTTAGCTCTCGCTCTTTTTTTACGTTTGTGCGTTGCTACCTTATGTCTCTTTCTTTTTTTACCACTTGGCATATCGTGTCGATTTTATGATTAATTAATATTGTTATTTTGCTTCGTTATTTGTTTTTACTCCTTCTACAAAAACTTTTGCAGGTTTGAATGCAGGGATATTGTGAGCAGGAATTTTTATAGTTGTATTCTTAGAAATATTTCTTCCTGTTTTCTCTGCTCTAGTTTTCACTATAAAACTTCCAAAACCTCTTAAATAAACATTGTCTCCAGTTTCCAGTGAATTTTTTACTTCATTCATAAAAGTCTCTACAGTCGCCTGTACGTCTCCTTTTTCAAGACCTAATTTCTCTGAAATTTTTGCTACGATATCTGCTTTCGTCATTTTCTTTCCTATTTATAATGTTGTACTATTTTTTTGAGGTTGCAAATATATGAATTTAAAATACAATTATTCAAGCTAATTGATTAAAATTTAATCACATAAACTTTTACTTTTGCAGACTAATATTTAAAAATGAGTTTTTCTAACCTGCTGATAAAATGGTACTTACAAAAAAAACGGGATTTGCCCTGGCGAAACACCATAAATCCTTACCTAATTTGGCTCTCTGAGATTATGTTACAACAAACGCGCGTTGCTCAAGGAATGCCCTATTTTTTATCTTTTACAACCGCTTTTCCAACCGTTTTTGATTTGGCAAAAGCCAATGAAGAACAAGTGTTAAAACTCTGGCAAGGTTTGGGCTATTATTCTCGTGCTCGAAATTTACATAAAACAGCGCAGTTTGTCGCCAATGAATTAGATGGAATATTCCCAGACAACTATAAAGACTTGCTACAACTAAAAGGTGTTGGCGAATATACCGCTGCTGCAATTGCCTCTTTTTCTTATAATGAGGTTATCCCTGTTGTTGATGGAAATGTCTTCCGTGTATTATCGCGATATTTTGATATAGAAACCGACATTGCTGCTGCTTCAGCCAAAAAGGAGTTCGCCGCTTTGGCTTTCGAGTTAATGCCAAAAGAGCAACCTGCGATATTTAATCAAGCCATTATGGAATTTGGTGCTTTGCAATGTGTACCTAAAAGTCCTAATTGCGGAATTTGCATTTTTAACGAAAGTTGTACTGCGCTACAAAAAAAGAAAGTAGACCAATTACCAGTAAAGTCGAAGAAGCTGAAGGTTAGAAAACGATACTTTAATTATTTGGTTGTTACAGATGAACTGGGAAACACGATAATCCAGAAACGCACCGCCAAAGGAATTTGGCATAACCTATATGAATTCCCCCTGATTGAAACCGACAAGGAAGAAGATTTTGATTGTATTGCTGAGCAAATTCAAAATGATTTTTTCAAAGGCAATAGTATTCTAAGTGTTACGGAATCCAATGAGCAAAGTATTGTCCATAAGCTGTCCCATCAACATTTGTATATCAAGTTTTGGGAAGTAAAGATCGAAGGAATAATTGCAAACGGAATAGATGCAAAGAATTTAAAAACCTTCCCCTTCCCGATTGTAATTCATAATTTTATTGAAAGAGAATAATAGAACCTGACTGTTTTTTTTAAATGTTGCAAACAATATTGGAGTTGTAAAAGACAATTCTAGATTTCACATTTTTGTAATTTTTCTTTGAGCGTCCTAATTTCATCCTTTAATAGTTCTATATGTTCCATAACAAATCAGGAACATTAAAATAATGATCCTTAGAAGAATTGTTCTCTTTTGAGGTTGTGGCATCAGTAATGTGATGATTATCCGCTTCATAAATGTCTTCTATTTTTAGGTCTAACACTTTGGCTATTTTGCCCCATTCTTGCGCAGAAATTTTTGTTATACCTTTTTCTCTACGACTGTAGTTGGACTGTGTCATTCCGATTAAATCTGCCATTTTTTCTTGGGACAAGCCATTGCACAACCTAGCTTCTAATAGTTTTCTTTTAAACATTTCTCAAGTTTTTTCTTTCAATATTACAAATATATATTAAATAAGATTAAATTGTTAAAATATTTTAATAAACCTATTTATGCTAGAATTCGCATAAAATTCGCATAAAATCGCATAAGGATTATGCAACTCACTCGTTATATTTGAATAAAATTATCTTACAGTCATTTTACAAAAGAAACCAAGTGCACGTGGTGGACGGATTAAAGTGATTGTGAAGGAATTTTAAAAATTAATATTTAACTTATAAATTTTAAAAATTATGAAAAAAATTAGTTTAAAAATGTAAAAGAAACACTTACTAGAGCTGAAATGAAAGCTATTAATGGGGGGTCTGGAGATGAAGGTGGTGATGGTGAAAAAAGTTGTGGTGTTGGTAATGATTGTACCCTTGTTTCTATAACTGATGGAGTTACATTAACGACCCCTGGAAAATGCGCAAAGGGATCCATAGGAACTACTATTACCTGCTATTGCAGTACTTCTAACGGTAATGGTACAGAACTTTCATCTAATGGAGGAATGAGTCGTTGCTGGGTGTAGGAATATATTGTGGAGTATTAATGATAGTTAGAAATTAAGACAGTTCAATAAAAGTTCTGTGTTAATTTTATAATTATAATATGTGATAATTGGATGTCATCACGAATAATAAATAGAAAAGAGTATTTGTAATATATAAAAAAATAAAGAGATGAAAACAAAAGCTACTGTCTTGTTACTTTTATTATCAACACTATTGATTTCATTTTCTGTGAAAGAACAAGATTCAGGATATATAAAAGCTGACATTAGTAAACTAAACAAAGATTTTGATAAAGTGGTTATCAAAATGTGGGGAAATGAGCTTTTGGGGGATTCGATTCAAACATCAGATACCGTCTATGCAAGGGATGGTAAATTTGAATATCATTTTAAAATAAAAGAGCCCAAGAATACTGAAATATTTTTGCTAAAGGATGACAAAAAAGTTGCTTCACTTTTCTTTATTAATAGGTTTAAAGAAAAAAATGTATGTGGTGCTTTATATTTAGGGAATGAAAATGTGGAAATTAATACCAATCGAGATTTTACACCTGTGGAAATGAATGTTGGAGACACTAAGGTTTATGTAGTGAATTACGAAGGCTCTAAAGGAACAGATATGAAACTTACAGTTTCGTCGGAGAAAATCACACCGGTTTTCATAAAAGCAAATCCAGATAATTTTGCCCTACTCCATGGATTATTCTGGATAAAAGAGAGTCGTTCTCTAAAACAATTACAAGAACTGTCCTCATTGTTTTCGGATAGACTGAAAAAATCCATTTCCTATAGTATTCTTAAAAACTATATAAATAAAAGGGAAAAATTTGCAAAGGAAGGGTACAGTAAAAACTTCAATTGGGTAGATATAAACAACAAACATTACACTTTTGAGCAAGCCAAAAATGACAAACAATTTTTACTTCTTGTTTTTTGGGCTAGCTGGTGTGGGCCGTGTAGGCAAGAAATTCCAGAACTTAAAAAGTTTTACAATGAATACAAAGACAAAGTAAGCATGATAAGTTTAAGTATTGATGAGAGTTTCATCAAGTGGAAAAATGCCGTAGAAAAGGAAAAAATGCCTTGGCTGAATCTTTCTGGTTTACCTGAAAATCCAAATGGGATAAAAAAAGAATATAATATTACAGCAGTACCTAATTTAATTTTACTGGATAAAGATGGGAAAATATTGATTGGCAATTTTAATAATCTACCAGAAATAATAAAAATTATTGAAAGAAATAAGTGAGAATAATTAATTCTTTTGATAAAAGCAATAATTTAATTTTTACAGAACAACATACTATGAATGATTTTTTTAATTTTCTTTTTCATTATTTAGAAAAAGAAGAAATACTGTTGGACAAACCTGAGTTTTTATTTCAGGTACAGTCTCACCCTAACTATCCTTCTTTATTGGCAATAAGTGACACCTTGTCTTTTTTTAATATTGACAATGCAGCTATACGAGTTGAGTTTGCCGAAATTGACGATATGCCAGATCGGTTTATTACACTTTTAAGCGAACATTTGAGCATCCCCCACTTGTATTTTATAGAAAAGAAAGACAGTAGCTATTTTGCTACAAAAGATAAAAAAACTGTTGAAATCACCAAAGCGTCATTAGAATCGAGGTGGAATAATGTAGTACTATTAGCTGAAAGAAGTGAAGAAGAGAGAATAATAAAAAATAAAAAACAGCAATGGCATTGGTTTTTGTCTTCATTATGTTTAGTACTTTTTGTTACAATAGTTTTTTTGTTTGCTGGCGGTTTACGAACATATTCTTTTTTTATATTTCCAACAATTGGTCTTTTGTTTTCTATTGCCTCACTTAAGGATTTATTCGGAGCAAAAAGCAAGTTGATCAATAGCTTTTGTAATATAACGGCCTCTACCAGTTGTGATTCATAATTTTATTGAAAAGGAATTAAATTAAATATTTCCAAAAAACTGTATCTTTGGAATAAATACCAAATACCACAATGAACGGAACATTAAATAAGGTGATGCTAATCGGTTTTCTTGGTGATGATATCAAAATGCATTATTTTGAGGGAGGCAATTGCATTGGGAGATTTCAGCTAGCCACAAACGAAGTATATATCAACAAAACCACTAATGAAAAAATCACTTCTACCGAGTGGCACAACTTGGTATTGCGTAATAAAGCAGCTGAGCTTTGTGAAAAATATCTTTCTAAAGGAGATAAAATATATATTGAAGGACGCATAAAATCGCGTCAATGGCAAGCTGAAGATGGAAGCACTAAGCATACCACTGAAATTCAGGTAACCGAATTTACTTTTCTTACAACCAAGAAAGAGAGTGAAAGTAACAAACAATTTTCTGCAACTGATATTGCAAAAAACACTAATTTTGCAGCAGAAAATAATGTCTTGCCTATTAATGACTTGCCATTTTAATTGTTTAATTAATCTTAAGTAGTTTGGACCCAGAGCCCAGTTTATTTTTTTCGTACACTATCGATTCTACTCTAGCAATTGGTATAAGCGGATTAGTCGTTTTGCTTTTTTGTTCTGCTTTAATTTCAGGTGCTGAAGTAGCCCTGTTTTCGTTGTCGCAAAAAGATATCGAGGAAGCCATAGAAGAGAACAATTCTAAAGGTAAAGTAATTTCAGAACTTTTAGAAAAACCAAAAAAACTCTTAGCTACACTTTTGGTGGCAAATAACTTCATTAACATTGCCATCGTAATATTATTTTCATTTATTGGAAAAAGTATTTTTGCGGTGATCACTTCAACTCTTTTAAGATTTATTCTGGAAGTAGTAGTAGTAACATTTTTGATATTGCTATTTGGCGAAGTTTTGCCTAAAGTGTATGCCAACAGAAACAAGGTAAAATTTGCTAAATTGATCGCTTATTTAATTGCTTTTCTGGATAAAATACTCTCGCCGATAAGTTTGCCTATGCGAGCCGCTACGATTTATTTGCACAACAAATTAGGGAAACAAAAAACAAATTTCTCTGTTGATCAATTATCTCAAGCTTTAGAATTGACGGATTCCGAAGAAACGTCAACCGAAGAGCAAAAAATTTTAGAAGGAATTGTAAGCTTTGGAAATACGGAGACCAGGCAAGTGATGAGTCCCCGAATTGATATTTTTGCTTTAGAAATAGAAGAGTCTTTTTCTGAAATTTGTCCCAAAATTATAGAAAAAGGACATTCCAGAATTCCAGTTTATCGAGATAATATTGACCATATCGAAGGCGTTTTGTTTGTCAAAGATTTGCTGCCTTATATTAATAGCAATGAGTTTGATTGGAAATCGTTGTTGCGTCAGCCTTTCTTTGTTCCTGAAAATAAAAAACTAGATAATTTACTAAAAGATTTTCAGAGTAAGAAAAGCCATCTTGCCATTGTAGTTGACGAATATGGTGGAACCTCAGGGCTGGTTTCTCTTGAAGATGTAATTGAGGAAATTGTAGGTGATATCAGTGATGAATTTGACGATGAGAATAATAATTTTACTCAAATAGACGATAGAAATTACCTTTTTGAAGGAAAAATAAACCTTAAGGATTTTTATAGAATTATTGATGTTGATGAGGAGTTGTTTGAAATCCAAAAAGGAGAAGCAGAAACACTAGGCGGATTTATTTTAGAAATTTTGGGTAATTTCCCCAAAAAAGATCAAAAAATTATATTTGAAAATTGCGTGTTTACGATTGAAGTTGTTGATAAAAAACGGATTAAACAAATAAAAGTAACGATTGAATAATTCTCCCTCGAATCCTTGTGAATTGATGGAATTATTGCAGAATAGTTTTTTTTGAAATGATAAGATTAAACAAATTTAGAGTAGAAATGGTTAAAAAAACAATCGCTTTTTCGGCAATAGTAATCACGTCATTGTTGAGTTTTAGTTGTAAAGATGATGTTTTGCCAAAGCCATCCAGCTATTTGCGGCTGGATTATCCAGAAGCTAAATATGTAAATTTTGAAAATGAATGTCCTTATGCTTTCGAAATGAATACTGACGCCATTATCAAAAAAGAGACAGATTGTGGTTTCACAATTACCTATCCTAAAATGAAAGCGACAATTTACCTCTCGTACAAACCTGTGTCCGGAGATATCAATAAACTATTGCGTGATGCGCAAAAATTAACTTTTGAACACGTCATAAAAGCGGATGATATATTAGAACAGCCGTTTTTAAATCCAGACAAAAAAGTGTACGGAATGTTTTATCAAGTAGAAGGGAATGCAGCTACAAACTCCCAGTTTTACGCTACGGATAGCACCAAGCATTTTGTAACGGGTTCCGTTTATTTCTATGCAAAACCCAATTATGATTCTATTATGCCAGCGGCGAGTTATATTAAAAACGACATGCAGCGACTGATGGAAACTCTGAAATGGAAATAATAGCGCATAAAAAAAGCATTCGCCAATAACGAATGCTTTTTTTGTACAATTTGAATAGCTAAATTAGGGCTTCATATTTGAAACTTTGTATGTTTTGCCATCCGCAGCAGCTTCAACAACCGTCGTCAATTTTTCTGGAGTTTGAACTGTTTTGTCAAAAGTCACAGTGGCTAATTTCGTGTCAAAATCTACCTTTGCTTCTTGTACACCGTCCAGTCCAGCTAAGTCTTCCTCTATAGTTTTGGCACAACCCATAGCACAAGTCATTCCATCGATTGCAAAACTAGCTGTTTGAAGATTGGCAGCTGCAATTTCTTTTTTAACTTTTGGAGCTGTAGCTTCTGTGGTTTCTGCAGTTTCCTTTACATCTGTTTCGTTAGATTTCTCTTTACATCCTACAAATAAAATACTCGCAAGCGCTAAAATAAGTATTGATTTTTTTAAATTCATTATGTTATAATTTTAAAGATTAAATACAATTTAATATATTGTAAAATTAATCAAAAAAAGGAGGACTAATTCATAAAATAATTACAATTTTGAGGCAAAATTATTTTATGGAGTCGAAGCAGTTAAAATGGGTTTATCTGATGGTTCTTGCCTTGGTTTGGGGAAGTTCATTTATATTAATAAAAAAAGGGCTGCTTGGTTTAACCGCTTTGCAATTGGGGTCGTTACGAATTGTTTTTGCAGCTGTTTTTTTATTGTTGATAGGGTTTAAAAGTGTATCCAAAATCCCAGTGATTAAGTGGAAATACATTGCCTTAACTTCTCTATTTGGAACCTTTATTCCTGCTTACTTATTTGCGATTGCTCAAACAGAAATTGATAGTTCTGTGAGTTCTATTTTGAACTCTCTGACGCCTTTGAATACATTGATTTTAGGCGCTTTGGTTTTTGGATTGCAATTTAAAAGAAATCAGGTTTTTGGTATTTTAATTGGTTTAATAGGAAGCGCTTTGTTGATTTTGAATGGTGCTATACATCATCCGGAACAAAATTATTATTATGCTGTTTTAGTTTTAATAGCATCTATTTGTTATGCAGTCAATGTAAATTTAATCAAGAAATACCTGCATGATTTGAATCCGTTGAGTATTACAACTGGTAATTTCATGGTGTTGTTTATTCCAGCATTTACAATCTTATTTTTCTCTGATTTCTTTGAAGTGGTGCATGACGTTGAAGTGCAGGAATCGGTTTTGTTTATCCTGATTCTGGGTGTTGTAGGAACTGGAATTGCAAACATTTTGTTTTTTAAGCTCATCCAAATTTCTTCGCCAGTTTTTGCTACTTCTGTAACGTATTTGATTCCTGTGGTTGCTTTTTGTTGGGGATTGCTAGACAATGAAATGCTGACGTCAGTTCAGTTTATTGGTGCTTTTATTGTTTTAATTGGGGTGTATTTATCGGCTAAGAAATAACTTGTTAGTGCTATAAAACACCAAAGGCTGCCTTAAATAGACAGCCTTTGGTTATTAAATGAGTATATGATTATTGAAAATCAGCGTCTGAAAGGCCTTCGTTTATTTTTACAGCAGACATTTTTATGTCTAATTCAAATCCTACATTTTGAATGATATTAAAAGGAACTTTAACTCCTTTTACTTCTTTGTAATCTCCGTAATTAGTAATTTGTGTGATGCTTTTGCCACCTTGTTCCATAACTTTAGAATCGGCTAATTTCAAACCAGAAGTTACATCATAATACCTAGTAGTTTTTCCGTTTTTAACAGCGTATGCCTCTTTGCCATTGATAAACTCAATGCTTTCTAATGTTACTCCTTGATTTTTAGAAAGAGACAATTCTTCAAATGGTGTTGCAGATGCTTTCATGTCAGCAAGCATGGTTCCTTCGATATTCTGGCGTTGTCCTTGTTGCATAACATATCCACCTTTTTCATTCAAAACTTGTTTCATCAAGCTCATCGTTCCCATAGCTAGTTCAACCATCAGTTTTCCTTTGGCATCAATTTTTGAAGTAAAACTTAATGGAGAAGGTGCTTGCGGAATGGTTGTTGTTCCATTCATTACAATTGTTTTTACAGCCGAAACTGCTTTTTCGCCACCAATAGCTTTGATGTAATTATCGATAACACTTTTAGCCGTAACTCCCGCTGGAACTGGTTTTTTTAATTCTGGTTTGTCTGTCGGATTTCCGTATTTATCAAAGTACAAAACTGGGATTTTCAATTTTTCTAAACCTGGAACTACGTCGGCTGCTTTTCCTACAATTACAACCCTGCTGTTATCGGCTAAGAAATATTTATTAGCAACTCTTAAAACATCTTGGGCGGTTACAGCGCTGATATTTTTGATGTAATTTTCATAAAAATCTGCTGGCAAGCTTTGGGTTTGAATTCTCAAGGCGTATCCAGCTACCGTTTGTGGTTTTTCAATTTGCATTACAAAACGTCCAATATAACCTGCTTTTACATTGGCTAACATCTCATCAGTCACCTTTTCGGCCCTGATTTTTTTGAATTCTTTGAAAATTTCAACAACCGTACTGTCAGTTACCGCATTACGAACTTGCGTAGTCGCCTTGAAGGAAGAAATGCGTTTATCTCCACTTATAGAGGATCTTGCGCCATACGTCCATCCATGAGCTTCTCTTAAATTCATGTTGATATAACTATTAAAATCGCCACCCAGAATTTGGTTTGCAATTAAAACAGCAAAATAATCCGGGTCAGTCATTTTAAGGTTCGAAATATTTATAACAGCAACTTCTGACTGAACTGCATTTGGCATGTCAACGAAGTTAATTTGTGTATATTGAACGTCTTTTGGATCACTGTATGATATAGATGGAGCAATTGCTCTTTTCCAAGATCCAAAAAATTTCTCTACCATTTTTTTTGTTTCTTTGAATTTTACATCACCAACAATGATTAGGTAGGCGTTACTTGGAACAAAATACGTATTGTAGTTTGTTTTTACATCGGCAAGAGTCACGTTTTTCAACGTAGCTTCGCTTACATATTCACCAGATGGATGATTTTTTCCAAAAGTTAAAACGTCTACAGTTCTAGCTGCAACTGCTGCAACACTTTTTTCATTTGCCTTCAAGCCTTCAATAAATTTTGCTTTCTCTTTGTCAAATTCCTCTTGAGTGAAGTTTGGGTTTAATGCGCCATCGGCCATTAATTCTAAAACTCTCCCAGAATATTTAGATAAAGCACTTGCTGAAGCGCCATTAGAACTAAAATAGATGTTGGCACCTAAGAAATCTATTTCTTCATTGAAGGCTGTTTTGGAAGTTTTAGTTGTTCCGCTTCCCATTAAAGCGCTGGTCATGTCAGCAACTCCTTTTTTGTTACCTTCAGTATATGGGTCATTATCTAAGGTAAGGCTGAATGATACTCTTGGTAATTTATGGTTTTCAACGACCATAACTTTTAACCCGTTTTTTAATTCAAAAGTAACCGGTTTTCCAATTTTTATTGTTGGAGCTGCTCCTGGTTTTGGCTGGGGGATGATTTGTCCTTGCATAATTATTGTTAAGAACAAGCTGGATAAAATTAATATTGATTTTTTCATAATGATATATCTTAGTTTTGAGCTTTGTCTTTAGATGGAACATAATCCAAAACTAATCTTTGGTTTGGATTTAAATATTTCTTAGCAACGTTTCTAATTTCTTCACGAGTGATTGAATGGTAGATTTCAATTTCAGTATTGATTAAGTTTACATCGCCGTATAACAAATGATAAGTAGCCAAGTTGTCCGCAATACCGTCAATGGTAGAGTTGCTATTCACGTATTGGTTTTCAAATTTGTTTTGTAGTTTTTGTAAGTCTTTTTCAGAAATCAATTCTGTTTGTAGGTTTACAATTTCAGCATCAATTTCGGCAAGAATATTCTCTGCTGTGTTTGGAGCTTGTGGCAAACCGTAAATGATATAGCTACCATAATCTTCTTGGCTGTTGCTAAAAGCACCAATTTGCAAGGCCATTTTCTTGTCGTCAACTATTTTCTTGTATAATCTTGAGCTTTTTCCGTCGCTTAAAATAGATGAAATCAGGTCTAGCACTCTTGCATCTCTGGTTTTCATAGATGGCGTTCGGTATGCGGCTACAATAGCAGGAATTTGGATGTTAGTATCTTCAAATCTTGCTTTTATTGTTTGAGTAATTGGCTCTTCAACAAATACCTCTCTTTGAATAGCAGCGCCTTTTTTGATAGGGCCAAAATATTTTTGAACCCATCCCTTGGCTTGTTCGTTTTTGAAATCACCAGCAACAACTAGTACTGCATTATTAGGAACGTAAAATTTCTTGTTGAAAGCCTGAAATTCTTCTAGTGTAGCGGCGTCTAAATGGCTCATCGAACCAATAGTGGCCCAACGGTATGGGTGTTTTGTAAAAATATTCTTTTTTACTTCGGCTAAAAAGTTTCCGTAAGGCTGATTGTCAACACGCAGTCTTTTTTCTTCTTTCACTACTTCGTTTTGAGTGTCAACTCCAATTTGGTTAATCACTGGGTGCAACATTCTTTCTGCTTCCATCCACAAGCCTAATTCCAGGTTGTTAGAAGGGAAAACTTCATAGTAATATGTTCTATCATCAGTAGTGTTAGCATTGTTTACACCACCGTTTCCAGTTACAATCTTAAACCACTCACCACGTTTGATGTTTTGAGTGCCTTCAAATAGTAAATGTTCAAAAAAGTGCGCAAAGCCCGTCCTTTCTGGATTTTCGTCTTTGGCGCCTACGTGGTACATTACAGATGTAATAACAGTAGGAGCAGACGGATCGTTGTGTAAAATGACATGCAAGCCATTGTCTAATTTGTATTCCTCAAAAGCTACTTTCTGCGCTGAAGCAACTCCTCCTAGCATAAATAAAGCACCTAAAGCCATTAATGAATTTTTCATAAGGTTAATAATTTTGTTAATATACTTTATTAGTAGTGGTTTTGAATGTTTTGTTACATAAAAAAAACTACTTTGTGAGAAATTTAATAGTAGTTCATTGTGCTGTTTTGTAAAACAGCGTCAAAAGCTTTATAAATAAAGAATTATGGCTTAAAAACTATTTTTTTTCATCAACGAATTGCGAAGTAAATATTTAATTGTATATTTGCAACCTTAAAAATTATTAAAACAATTCAGTATGTATGCAATCGTAGAGATAGCAGGGCAACAGTTCAAAGTAAGCAAAGACTTAAAGGTTTATGTTCACCGTTTGACTAATGAAGAAGGTTCAAAAGTTTCTTTTGACAAAGTTCTTTTATTAGATGACAATGGGACTATCACTTTAGGCGCCCCAGCTATAGAAGGTGCTTCAGTAGAAGCTAAAGTGTTACAACACTTAAAAGGAGATAAAGTTATCGTTTTCAAAAAGAAAAGAAGAAAAGGATACAAAAAGAGAAACGGTCACAGACAGTATCTTACTCAAATTGTAATTGAAGGTATTACTGGTGTTGGTGCAAAGAAAGCGGCTCCAAAAAAGGCAGCAGTTGAAGCAACTACAGAAGCAGTTGAAGCTCCAAAGAAAAAGGTAGCTAAAGCTAAAAAAGAAGACACAAAAGAATAATAACAAAATAAAACTAATACGTCATGGCTCACAAGAAAGGTGTCGGTAGTTCTAAGAATGGTAGAGAATCAGAATCAAAACGTTTAGGTGTTAAGATTTTTGGTGGTCAAGCTGCTATTGCTGGGAACATCATCGTAAGACAAAGAGGTTCAAAACATAATCCAGGTGCAAATGTTTACATCAGTAAAGATCACACACTACACGCAAGAGTAGATGGAGTTGTTTTTTTCCAAAAGAAAAGAGATAACAAATCTTATGTTTCTATCCTTCCATTCGAAGTTGAAGCATAATCGATTTTTTCAATTATTTAAAAAACCCGTTTCGTGAGAAGCGGGTTTTTTGTATTGTAATAGTTTTGTAATTTGTGTTTGTAGGCATAGACTGCCATCTGCTATAGAATTGAGGAAAACGTAAGCTTGAGTTTATGTATATCTAAACGGTAAAATCATTGTAATTTGAAATAGATAAGTTTTTGATTTCCGCAAACTAAATCAGTATAATTATCTTCAATTTTTTCTCCAATATAAAAAGCAGTTAATTCTCCTGTATCGTTGTGAATATTGTAATCCCAGACTTGGTTATTTGCATATAAAATATTTGTAAAAGAGTACGACTCTGGGTTTTCGGAAAACTGAATCTTTTCAGTTTGTACTAGTTCCCACTGTTTTGAATTACGGTAAAGGTCAAAAAAAAGAATGTTTTCGGGGTCAATAGTAATCATTTTTCCAACCAAGCCATCATCGCGTAATGCCCAGTTGCCCTCTTTGGATATCCATTTCCACCTTCCAATTAGTTTGTTAATCTTGTTCTGTCGTAATATAGATTTTAAGGAATCTGCTTTTTTTAGAGCAAATTTAGCGATTTTAGCTTTCGGGTTTATGGTATTGCTTATTGAAAAGGTTCGTATAGCTTCTAGATAATCTCCACTCTTACATGTGCTTATTGCTAATTCAAACAATTGTCTTTGATAGTCGCTTCTGTCACTATCTTGTGCTGTTGCCTTTTTGGCAAAGATTATAAGCAGTATAAGTAAGTATCTTTTCATTTGTATCATACTCGTTTTTAATTGAGTAACACTATCAAAAATACAATAATAAATCTGTTTCTGTGAATTGCATTTAAATTAATTAGAGTTTTACTATTTCAACAGCGTGAGGGATAGTAGCGGTATCCTTTTATGGAGCGCAGCGTAATAAAAGATAAAGCGTAGAGCCCGACCCGAAGTTTTTACGAAGGGACACGCTCAAAAACAAAAAACCCTCACATCACTGCAAGGGTTTAGATTCTTCCTATCGTCAGAATGACAAATTGGATTAATATCTGTAATATTCTGGTTTGAATGGTCCTTCAACCGGAACTCCAATGTAAGCAGCTTGATCGTCACGTAGAGTTTCTAATTCAACACCTAGTTTAGCCAAGTGTAAAGCAGCTACTTTTTCATCTAAATGTTTTGGTAACATGTACACGTCATTATCGTATGACGCACTGTTTTTCCACAATTCGATTTGAGCTAGAGTTTGGTTTGTAAATGAGTTACTCATTACAAAACTTGGGTGACCTGTAGCGCAACCAAGATTTACTAAACGACCTTCAGCAAGGATAAGAATATCTTTTCCAGCGATAGTATATTTGTCAACTTGTGGTTTGATTTCAATTTTTGAAGCACCGTGGTTTTTGTTCAACCAAGCCATGTCAATTTCGTTGTCAAAGTGTCCGATGTTACAAACAATGGTTTTGTCTTTCATTAGTTCAAAGTGAGAACCTAGCACAATATCTTTATTTCCAGTAGTGGTTATGATAATATCAGCATTTCCAACAACTGTATTTAACTTCTTCACTTCAAAACCGTCCATTGCCGCTTGTAAAGCACAAATTGGGTCAATTTCAGTAACGGTTACAATAGATCCAGCACCTCTAAACGAAGCAGCAGTTCCTTTTCCTACGTCACCGTAACCACATACAACAACTCTTTTACCAGCAAGCATAATATCAGTTGCACGACGAACCGCATCAACTGCTGATTCTTTACAACCGTATTTGTTGTCAAATTTCGATTTAGTAACCGAGTCATTCACATTGATTGCTGGCATTGGTAATGTTCCAGCTTTTACTCTTTCGTACAATCTGTGAACACCAGTTGTAGTTTCTTCAGATAATCCTTTGATTCCAGCAACTAATTCTGGGTAACGGTCAATAACCATGTTAGTCAAATCTCCACCGTCATCAAGAATCATGTTCAATGGTTTTCTGTCTTCACCAAAGAATAAGGTTTGCTCAATACACCAGTCAAAATCCTCTTCGTTCAGCCCTTTCCAAGCATACACTTGAATTCCAGCAGCAGCAATTGCAGCAGCTGCCTGATCTTGAGTAGAGAAAATATTACAAGAACTCCAAGTCACTTCAGCACCAAGAGCGATTAAAGTTTCAATTAAAACTGCAGTTTGGATCGTCATGTGCAAACATCCTGCAATACGAGCACCAGCAAGTGGTTGTTCGTTTTTATATTCAGCACGAAGTGCCATTAAACCTGGCATTTCAGCTTCTGCTAGTTCAATTTCTTTTCTTCCCCAAGCCGCTAGAGAAATGTCTTTAACTTTGAAAGCCACAAAAGGCATAGTTGTAGTACTCATTTATAGTATATTTGTAATTATAAATTTTTTGCAAATTTACGGAATAAGTTATGATTTTAAAAGGATTCATACATATTTATGAATTGTTTAAGTTTGTAATGTTTTAAAAATCAGTAAAATAATTTTTTTGAGCTGAATTATTTTTAATTTAAGGAGCTATTTCCTGCTATTCGTTGCAATCTTTATTATTCGCTTGGGCGAATAATAAAGGATTTCCACTTCTATCAGGGCTAGGGATTACGATATTAACATGCCATTATTCAAGACAATACAATTTAATGCTACCACACAAATTCTAGTTTGGAAAATTTCCGAATCTTATGAAGAACTCTTTGATGCCATTATTTTAAATGAAAAAAACAGTATCCGACTTGCTGGAATGAAATCCGAAATACACCAACGTGCCTTTCTGAGTGTACGCAAATTAATGCAACACGCTGGTTTTACGGATTTTGATTTGTATTATGATGAATTTGGAAAGCCAAATCTCTATAGAGAGAAACACATTTCGATAACACATTCCCATCATTTTTCGGCAATCATTATCAGTGACCAAACCGTAGGAATCGACATTGAACTGCAACGAGAAAAAATCATCAAAATAGCGCATAAGTTTTGTGAATCAGAATTTGAATTTTTACCAGAAGAATTTGACGCTGAAAGTAAGCAAGAATACATCCGAAAATTAACTGTTATTTGGGGAGCAAAAGAATCTATTTTCAAAATTAGAAACGAAAAAGGAATTAGTTTTAAAGACCATATTAAGGCCAATGCTTTCGAGTTAGAAGATAAACAAGCTATCGCCGAACTTCACTTTGAGAATCTGATAAAGGATTTCAAAATTCATTTTGAAGAAATTGAAGGCTTTACTTTAGTTTATGCGTTTCAAATATCCTAAGCTTTTCGTCGACTTTCAAAAATATTCATAAAGAGAAATGTGCCCATTTTTCGAGCTCTTCGTTTTAGGATGTCTACATTCTCACCTTCAAAAAGTTCGTCCAATGTAGCAAACCATAAGTTCAACCAAATACCAAAAATAGCAGACGTGATTTGTTGATCAAATTTTTTATCCACTGCATTATGTGCTATAATTGGATTTCCCTGGTATTTTTTGGAGGCAAATAAATTAGTTTCCCAAAAATCAGTTAGCTTCTCTAAATGTTCTTCCCAGTTTGTAATTGTTTCATTAAAGAAAAAACCGATTTCCTTATCTGCTCTTATTTTGTCGTAAAAAGTAGCTACTAAAAGCGTTAAATCGTCACGGTTTTCAATTTGTTTTCTCGTCGGATAATTACAGTGTTTATAAAAATAAATAAAACACTAGAAACCACGCTGATAATAGTCAGGTTGAAAATGACTTTATGTTTCATTTGTGCTAAAATCGAAGTATTTACAAGCATGCAAATAAGTACAATTATACCCAATTGAATCATTTGTAATAAACTTATTCCGTTTTTAAGAACATTCATTGCTGCAATTGAGCCTAGGCAACTTTGTCCAATAACTATTAATGTTGCAAAACCAATGAAATTGTTATTGAAATCGGAAAGTGTTTTTTGATATAGTGACATGATCAATGAATTTTTTGTTACTACAAATTTACAGTCGCTTTAATTCTTTTTTTTATGACCTACATCATAAAGGATTGATTATCGGTATACTTTTCGATTGACAATTTTCAATTCTCCTTTTTTTTCCAATGTTTTAATGGTTCGAATAACTGTTTCTACGCGAAGTCCAGTTAAGTCTCCCATTTGTTGTCGGGTCAAATCAATGTGATAGCCGTCTTCCTCTTTTTTGAAATTAAAATAAGCAATCGAATAATCAAATAATTGTAGCAATCGATGCTCCGAATCTTGGGTCGAAATCTCTGCAGCCATAACTGATTTATAATGTAATCTTTGCGCTAAGTTTTCTATCATCATAATTGAAACCGAAGGATTTTCGCTTATTAGTTTCAGAAAATTGGTTTTGGAAATACAAATTAATTCTGAATCCTCTATTGCTTCAGCGTTTGCGGGATAAGTCCGGTTTAAAAATAACGGTGGTTCACCAAAACATTGTTTTGCATAGAAAAAACCTTGAATAAATTCCCGGCCTTCATCGTTAAAATTATTCATTTTTACTGCGCCAGAAATAATCTGATAATAATGCGTAGCTAATTTATCCTTATCGAAAATGACTTCCGATTTTTTATATAGCCTTCTTACCGCATCATATTTTTCGAGTATTTCTAGTGGGATCATGCTTTTGTTGGGATGGTATTTTATAATCAGAACAAAGATAAGTTTTCTATAAGTAATGCTCACTTTCAAAAAAACGTATACTTTTACGATTATTATGGAAAATAAAGATAGTATTTTATATGCTCAATTGCTACAAGCAAAAAGCGAAAATCGTAAGTTACTTGCTGTTTTACTTGACCCAGACAAGATTGTGTGGGGAAGTTTGGATCATCTTATTCTAAAAATAAATCAATCACCCGCCACCCATATTTTCATTGGCGGAAGCCTTGTGAAAAACAATATTTTGGATGATTTGATTGTGAAGATTAGACAAGACTGCGACTTGCCAATTGTTTTGTTTCCCGGAAATCCATCTCAAATTTCAAACAAAGCGGATGCAATTTTATTTTTGTCTTTAATTTCGGGTCGCAATCCTGATTTTTTAATTGAACACCAAGTACAAGCGGCGCCCATTCTTAAAAAGACACAACTCGAAATCATTTCCACAGGCTATGTTTTGGTAGAAAGTGGCACTGAAACCGCAGTAGAACGTGTCACTAAAACCAAACCTTTGGACAGGAATAATTTGGACTTAGCATTGGCAACTGCACAAGCTGGTGAAATGTTAGGCCATAAACTAATTTATCTGGAAGCTGGAAGTGGCGCTAAACAAGCTATTCCGTTGAAAATGATAGCATTGGTTTCGCAAAATATTGAAATTCCATTACTTGTAGGTGGCGGAATTGTAAGTTTGCAAGGAATCGAAAATGCTTACAAAGCCGGTGCTGATTTAGTGGTGATTGGAACTGCTTTCGAAAATAATTTGGAGTTTTTTAATTTTGATAAAATATAATCTTGTATGTTTGATTACTTTTTCGCTCAATATCATGATTATCCAGTGCATGAGGTTTATTTAGAGCTTGCTGGGGTGTTTTTTGGATTATGTAGTGTTTGGTATGCAAAAAAAGACAATATTTTGGTTTTCCCCACAGGATTAATTAGCACCTCTATTTATGCCTATTTGCTCTGGCAATGGAGCCTTTTAGGTGATTCGATGATTAATGTTTATTATTTCACAATGAGTATTTACGGTTGGTATCATTGGACTCGTAAAAAAGGTGATGCAGATGAGTTCCCCATATCGTTGATGACAAAAAAAGAGAAAGGAATGGCACTTATTCTCTTCATTGCAACAGTTGTATTTGTTGTGCTTGTCTATCTTTATTTTAATAACTTTACAAGTTGGTATTCCTACCTAGACACTATATTAACTGGATTGTTTTTTGTAGGAATGTGGTTGATGGCGAAGCGTAAAATAGAAAACTGGATATTTTGGATTGTTGGAGACCTACTTTCCATCCCATTATATTTGGCAAAAGGATATACTTTTACTAGTTTGCAGTATATAGTGTTTACAATTATTGCCGTATATGGCTATTTAGAATGGAAAAAAATCTTAAACAACAACAGTCAGCAATTGTAAAAATCGCTTTGTTCGGTCCTGAAAGTACCGGCAAAACCACATTGGCCAGACAACTCGCAGAATATTATAAAACCGAATGGGTTCCTGAATTTGCGCGGGATTATCTGCAAGAAAAGTGGGAGGCAAGCCATCAAATATGCACTATTGACGACATGCTACCAATTGCCTATGGTCAAACCAAATTAGAAAATGAACGAACGCTGCTTGCCAATAAATATCTTTTTTGTGATACGAATTTAATGGTAACCAAAGTTTTTTCGGAGGTATATTACAACTATTGTGATCCTATGTTGGATGAAGCGGCACGCAAACATGAATACGATTTGTTTTTTCTTACGGATATTGATGTGCCTTGGGAAAAAGATGACTTGAGAGATAAAGCAGAAGGAAGGGAATCTGTTTTTGCGGTGTTTAAACAATCTTTAATCGATAATAACAAGCCGTTTATAATACTTTCTGGGGATAAAGAGTTGCGTCTTAAAAAAGCAATTACGATTATTGATGATTTGACTTTAGCCAGAGAATTAGGATTTTCTTCGGATGATTTTTTATACATTCTGAAGTATGGAGTTCCAATGAAAAACATTCAAAAGCAACTGAATTTTTTAAAGAACGGAATCCCTAGAACAGATTTAGTTAGTGCGGCAACGGTATCAAATGGTATTTTGAACTTTTCTGAAAAAGATTTTCAAGAGAAAGCCAGTTTTTTTGATGCCAATAAATCAGGTCTCAAGTTAAATAAATTTGTTCCAGCATCTGGAGCAGCTACTAGAATGTTTAAGTTTTTGACTGAATTTATAAATGAATTTGATGCTGAAAACGAATCGATAAATGCCTATATCAATCGAAAAAAGGATAATGAGCTATCAATTTTCTTAGTAGGGATGGAAAAGTTTCCTTTTTTTGAAGCAGTTGATAAGCAACTCAGAGCGGAGTTTACGGATTTCGAAGATTGGGATCGAAGTGTAAAAAATTATTATTTCATAAAACTACTTTTGTCATCTGATTATTTTGACTTTGCCAATAAACCAAAAGGGATTCTTCCTTTTCATAAATACAAAACGCATATTGCAACTCCGGTAGAAGAACATTTACAGGAATGCACCCGTTATTCGAGTGCTAATAATAGCTCTCATTTACATTTTACAGTTTCAGAATCGCATCAGAAGTACTTTGAAGACACTATAGATGCTATCAAAACTAAAATTGAAAAGGAATCAGCAGTGGCAATAAATATTAGTTATTCCTATCAAAACAAGAGCACAGATACACTTGCCGTTACTAAGAAGAATAAACCCTTGCGTGATGAAAACGGGCAATTAGTTTTCAGACCCGGAGGACACGGCGCCTTGATTGAGAATTTAAATAGTTTAGATGCTGACATGGTGTTTATCAAAAACATTGATAATGTAATTCAAAATAATTTAGATAAAATTTCTTTGTACAAAAAAGGGTTGGCAGGAACGCTGTTAGCAATGCAACAGCAGGTATTTAACTATTTAAACGCTTTGGATGCAACGGCATTTGATACAACACTTATAGATGAAGTTGTTCTTTTTTTGAAGGATAAATTAAATAGCACACAAAAGGATGGTTTTCATGATTTTAGTCTGGAAAATAAGATTACAGCATTAAAAGCGGTTTTGAACCGACCAATTCGTGTTTGTGGAATGGTAAAAAACGAGGGAGAACCTGGTGGAGGACCCTTTTGGGTACGTGATAGTCAAGGAGCAATTTCCATGCAAATTGTTGAAAGTTCCCAAGTCGATTTGGCAAATGAAAATCAAAAAGAAATTCTGAAAGCCGCTACTCATTTCAATCCGGTTGATTTAGTTTGTGGCATTAAAAATTATAAAAACGAAAAATTTGACTTAACTCAGTTTGTAGATCACAATACTGGTTTTATTGTTGAAAAAAACACGAGAGGCGAAAATAGTAAAGGATACGAATTACCAGGTTTATGGAATGGTGCCATGGCAAACTGGCTAACTGTATTTGTTCAGGTGCCTTTACTTACTTTTAATCCAGTGAAAACAGTGAATGATTTATTGAAGCCGGCGCATCAAACTTAGAAATTTACACCAACCAATTGAGTTCTAATGGAAATTGAAAAAATCACATCCGAATTAAGTTTTAAAGCCGTCCGCAGTAGTGGAGCCGGTGGTCAGAACGTGAATAAAGTTTCCTCGAAAGTGGTGTTGAGTTTTGATTTGGCACATTCTCAGGCCTTGACAGATGAGGAGAAACTTTTGGTTGAAACCAAATTGTCTTCCAGACTGACTACTGATGCTGTTTTGATTTTGAATTGTGATGAGGATCGAAGCCAATTTAGAAACAAAGAAATAGTAACCAAACGGTTTTTGGAACTAATCAAAAATGCGCTGCTTGTTCCCAAAGAACGCAAGCCAACTAAAATCCCCAAATCGGTTATTAGAAAGCGAATAAAAGATAAAAAAAACGTGTCTGAGGTTAAGAAAAATAGGAGAAGACCAAATTTAGAATAGTTTTTTGGTTTTTAAATTTCAAACTTTAAACAAAAACAACTACATTTGCGCTGTCTCAAAGGGGTGCTCTAAATAACGAGCTGAGATTATACCCAACGAACCTGAACAGGTAATGCTGTTAAGGGAAAAAATGACAAAAAATAGCGTGCACTCTACTTTATTTGTCATAGGAAACAATCATTTTTTAATTTAACAAAAGAATAATTCCCCCTTTTATTCGTAATTTTTTTACGGATGAATACTATTATTAGTTACAAAAAGCGCCAAGCGCCAAGCACTAGCGGTCAAAAAAAAGGAGTACAATTATTTTTTTTACTGCTCACTTCTCATTTTTCACTTTTCACTTTCTCACAAGTCAAAGACACCACTAAAATTAATAAACTCGATGAAGTCTTGGTTTCGGCGGTACGCGTGACTACAAAAACGCCAGTTAGTTTTAGTAATCTAAACAAAAAGGACATCAAGTTTAGAAATCTAGGACAAGACATTCCTATTCTGATGAATTATTTGCCTTCGGTTGTTACGACTTCAGATGCTGGAAACGGTATAGGATACACCGGTATTCGTGTTCGCGGTAGCGATGCAACTCGTGTAAATATAACCATCAACGGAATTCCCTATAATGATTCTGAAAGCCATGGAACTTTTTGGGTGAACATGCCGGATTTTGCCTCTTCTGTTGAAAGCTTACAGTTGCAACGCGGTGTAGGTACATCAACAAATGGAGCGGGTGCTTTTGGCGCAAGCCTAAACATGCTTACGGATAGTTATGCTAAGGAAAGCAGTGGGGAGATTTCTAATTCTTATGGGAGTTTTAATACTCGAAAACATACGGTGAAATTCAGTACGGGATTGATTGACGATCGTCTTGAATTGGCGGGACGATTGTCTGCTTTGAAATCGGACGGATACATTGATCGCGCCAGTTCTGATTTGAAATCGTATTTCCTGCAAGGAACTTATGTGGGTAAAACTACTTTAATTAAAGCATTAATTTTTGGTGGAAAAGAGAAAACATACCAATCATGGAATGGTTTAGAGGATTTGGATAAATTAAAAAACGATAGAACATTCAACACCGCAGGAATGTTTACAGATGCGTTTGGAAATACTCGTTTTTACGATAATGAAACCGATAATTACCAGCAAGACCATTTTCAGCTGCATTGGAATGAAAAAATTGCAACTAATTGGAACACCAATCTGGCTGTTTTTTATTCAAAAGGAAAAGGATTTTATGAAAATTATAAGGAGAACGCAAAATTCTCTGGTTATGGTTTGACTCCAATAATTATTGGCGGGACAACAATTAATAAAACCGATTTGATTCGTCAAAAATGGTTAGATAATGATTTCTACGGAACTACATTTTCGGCTAATTATAAGGATGAAAAACTAGATGTGATTCTTGGTGGTGGATACAATAAATATGAAGGAAGTCATTTTGGAAAAATCATTTGGGCACGTTATGCTTCGACATCTGAATTAGAGGATCGTTATTATAATGATGCCGCTTCAAAAACGGACGGGAATATTTTTGCGAAAGCCAATTATCAAGTTGCTGAGAAGCTAAGTTTATTTGCAGATTTACAATTACGCAATGTGCATTACAAGGCAAATGGTGCTGAAACAGGTGTAGTCAATGCTAATTTTAATTTCTTTAATCCTAAAGCGGGTTTAAATCTTGAAATTAATGAAAACAATCAATTGTACGCTTCGTATGCCAGAGCAAATCGCGAGCCGAATAGAACCGACTATAAAAATGGAAGTCCAAGGCCAGAAAAACTAAATGATTTTGAGTTGGGACTGCGCCACGTCTCAACAAAAGTAAAAGTGAATGCTAATATGTATTATATGGCATACAAAGACCAGTTGATTCTGACAGGAGAGCTCGATGATGTAGGTGCTCCAATTCGTAAAAACAGTGGTGACAGTTACCGTTTAGGATTAGAGATTGATGCTACTGTAGCGGTTTTGAATAACTTAATCATCAGGCCAAATGTTACTATTAGTACTAATAAGAACAAAGATTTTTTCTTTAAGCGAGATGGTGTTTTAACTTCATTAGGAAATACAAACATTGCGTTTTCACCTGGTTTTATTGCTGGGAATATCGTAAGTTTTGTGCCAATGAAAAACCTTCAAATATCGTTTCTGTCCAAATTCGTAGGGGAACAATACATGGCAAACATAGATGCTGAAGGCTCTAAGCTTAAATCCTACTTTACTAATGATTTGAAAGTTTCCTACGAGATTATTCCAAAATCAGTTTTTAAATCGATTTATCTTTCTGCTTTAGTAAGCAATATTTTTGATTATAAGTATATATCAAACGGGTATTTCTACACCTATGATGATGATTACTCAAATCCACCAGCGATTACTACAATTGAAGGAGCAGGTTATTATCCTCAAGCGGGAATTAATTTCTTGGTAGGATTATCATTGAAGTTTTAGAATGAGTCAGTTTTTTAAAGAATCCAGTGTTGCAAAGTACTGGATTTTTTATTTAATTATAAACTCGAAGTGTCGTTCCATTGACTTGAACCCGATATTGCTTCATAGGGTATTGCAAATCGCTCTGGCCGGTAAATAAATTGTATTCTTTACTGTCACATCCACAAACGGCATAGATTCCATTTATGGTCATGGTAGAACAGGCGCTTATCGCTTGATTGGGGCAAGCGGCGTCAAACGCATTGTAGCCGCTACCCGTATTAAAAACAATAACGCCTCGGGCTCCTATTCCCGGAACAAAAACGGCATTACTTACGAATTTAAGATTGGAGTATTCTGGTAAATTCATGTTAAGGTCGATGGCGAAAGTATAATTAGGTACAAATGGATTTGTATTGCTAAAATCAGAATTACTGCACGAAAAAAGAAACGGAACAATTAAAAAAAAGAAAGAATATTTTTTCATTTTAAAATAGTGTGAAAGTATTAGTGAAACAAATTTAATTTATTTAACTTTGACTTATATATGATTAACATATATTTATAGACGAAAAAAAAATAGTAGTATCTTTGTGGAAAGAAATCCCGTCCTGATGGGATTTTTTCTATTTATATTAATGATGAAGTTATGAGTGCAATATCGTATTATACCGCAGAAGGGTTAAAGAAATTAAGAGAAGAATTAGATTATTTAAAAAGCGTAATGCGTCCAAAAGCATCAGCGGATATAGCGGAAGCACGAGATAAAGGAGATCTTTCTGAGAATGCTGAATACGATGCTGCGAAAGAAGCACAAGGAATGCTGGAAATGCGTATTGCTAAACTGGAAGAAGTACATTCTAATGCCAGATTAATAGACGAAACGCATCTTGATGTCTCTAAAGTATTAGTGTTATCCAATGTGAAAATCAAAAACCAGACCAACGGAATGGAAATGAAATACACACTGGTAGCTGAAAGTGAAGCTGACTTGAAAACGGGTAAAATCTCAGTAACCTCACCAATTGGCAAGGGTTTACTAGGAAAATCGGTAGGAGAAGTTGCTGAAATTACGGTTCCAAACGGTATTTTGAAATTCGAAATTTTAGAAATCACCAGAGACTAATATGATTGCAATTTTAACCGATTAAATATTTCTATAATGTCAAGTATTTTTACAAAAATTATAAAAGGAGAAATTCCGTGCTACAAAATCGCAGAGGATGATGATTTTTTGGCTTTTTTGGATGTAAATCCAAATGCAAAAGGACACACACTTTGTATTCCAAAACAAGAAATCGATAAGTTTTTTGAGATAGAAGATGGTTTGTACCTCGGGTTAATGCTGTTTTCTAAAAAAATTGCAGTTGCCCTTGAAAAAACAATTCCGTGCAAACGAATTGGGATGGCAGTTGTAGGACTTGAAGTTCCACATGCACACGTTCATTTGATTCCCTTGAATGAAATGGATGAAATGCGTTTTCAAAATAAGGTATCCTTGTCCAACGAGGAGTTTCAAGCTTTGGCAGTAGCAATTCAGAGCAATTTATAAGAGTAATAGAACAATTTCTATGAAAAATATTCTGATATTCGCATTGTTTTTTTGTCAATTAAATTCTTTTAGTCAAGAAAAAAGTGGACATAATTATTATTGGAATGAGTACAGTTCTTATGAAGCGATTATTGGAACTAAAAATTGTTATGTACGAGAAAACCCTTCGATTAACTCTAAATTGATTGATTCGCTGCAAATTGGTAAGCCAATTAAAGTGCTGAAATCAACTGAAAATGATTTAGCAATTAAAGGTTTAAAAGTATCTTGGGTTGAAATAGAATATCAGAATAACTTAGGTACAATAACCAAGGGGTATTTATGGAAAGGTTTCGTTGCAGTAGGTTTTGTAAAAACAAACAATTGGACCTATTTGACCACAATAGATAAAGTTGAAAAGAAAATTGAGTCTGAAAATTATGAAGTTGATGATTTTACCGTTTCAATTAGAGTTTTAGACGAAAAAAACGGTATTGTTGGTCAAAAAACGTTCAAAAAAGAGATTGGTGATAGTCACTATTTTCAGAATGGGACCATTGGGAATCTTGGGCTAAAAAAATTGAAAGACATTTACAGAATTAGTTTTAGCGGTCAAGCCTGCGGCATTCCGTCTTTGTATTATTATTTTGGTTGGAACGGAAAGGAATTTCTACAGTTGCCAGAGAAATACGAGGTAGGTGATGCAGGTGTGTACTATCATTCTGAAAACTTTGTTTTTCCTAAAGAAACTGGTGGAAAACCAAATTATATTTTAAAGCAAGTTGAAGAAGGAGTAAACGAAGATGACGCGGGAGAAAAAAACACCTATTTCATTGA
>RRZU010998462.1_pt1 | contig 26434 bp, 24 predicted proteins | sample 2165561 | NCBI WGS metagenome assembly RRZU01 (sample SAMN10456909, study PRJNA506462) | wastewater metagenome | isolation source: wastewater sludge | place: USA: Moscow, Idaho | reverse complement strand
CTCTATTTTGGCAATATTTGGGACGCCCCAGCACCCATGAGGGTTATTGCAACAGGGAACTCTTTTTGGAATATGGTTCTTTCGATGCGACCACATATGCTTCGCAATTTTTCATCCCACTCTCAGCCTATGGATGCGCTAATTGATACCGATTTCTTGAGTACGAGGACGATTGTAGAGGACGGACATCAGTTTTGGCGCACATATTTCCGATACGATGGAAACCATATTGTATATCCGATATATGTACCGATTTACCAGGATGCCGTATTGTCGAGTACTTACCGCAAGACGATAAAAGCCCAGTTTGCTCAAATACGTCGGTGGGCTTATGGTGCATCGGACATTGCATATGTCGCTGACAAGGCCTTTTTTACAAAGAATAAAATATCTAAAACAGATAGACTATTTAAGTTTCTTAGGTTGCTAGAGGGTCACGTATCATGGGCAACAGCGCCTTTAATATTGGCCTTTGCTGCTTTTGTGCCTCTGTTGTTTAATTCGGAAAGCTATACAGCCATACAGCTACCAATTATTGCTAGTCGCATTCAAACAGTAGCGCTTGCAGGGATTTTTATTACTTTCTTCCTCAGTTTCAAGGCGTTGCCTCCAAAGCCAGCACGCTATAAACGGTCCCGCTCGGTGTTTATGGTTTTGCAGTGGGTGTTACTACCGGTGACAACGATACTTTTTAACGCTATGGCGGCTTTGAATTCTCAGACGCGGCTAATGTTCGGAAGATACCTAGACAAGTTCGATGTTACAGATAAATCTGTAAAGAGGTAGCATCTAACGATTAGGGTGGAAGGCTTCGTATTGTACTGCCGCCACCTTGTCGAATTGGCGTAGTACTGCCAGTACATTCTTGATGACTAGGTTTCGCTGAACTGTTGTCCCTGGTGACGAGGCGAATAGTCGATGCATTATCGTGTCTGTGAGGTGTTTTGCGTCCTCTTCAGGGCTTTTTCTATGCTTGCAAGCCTCATAGACGCTTATTAGCAACTTCGTCTCAGAGAAAGGCTCTATGGGGCTTCCTGGTCTGTTGTATATAAACAAAGACCCATAATCAACAGTTTCAACAGTGGTAAACAGAGATTTACAAACGGGGCAGGCGCGGCGTCGCCAAACCGAGTTAGTCCTTTTCTGCGGACGAGAGTTAGTAACAGCAAGTTTTGACTGACAATATACACAAACCATGACTTAATTCCTTTCAATCCTTAGTAAATTAGAATTCACTTCAAATTTACTAAGTACAAATAAGGGAGAACAGCCCCGTACACTTCGGGGTACGGGCGCGTTAGGAGGGGATATTTCCCTCCTAAAGAACGAGCAAAGCGAGTGATAAACCATAGCTATATATTGTCATAACGCTGTCAATAATGGTAGTGGATAATTATATAAAAACAGTGGGTAAGTTTATTAATCAAAAAAATCCTCTCCCGAGTTATCGAAAGAGGATTTTTTACAATTCTATCTGCTATTTGACGGCAGTCACTGTGCTACGAGGTCGTCGTATTCGGTTGCTCCGACGGATGCCGGTAACGAACTTTAACTCTTCGTAGAACAGCTGAAAATCTTCTAATGAAGACTTGCGTCTGTTATTTGTACTCACACATGAGCCTCGTTTAACTGGTACATGCTATCAGCGACGACTATTCATGTCAAGCATAAGTGGGTAGGATGGTATACTATTACGATGAATCAACCCACACCATCTACCCCTGTATTCGCATCGAAAAATATCACAAATGGTGTACGCGCCGGTATTTTGCAAACACGGGCTGGCATAGTGCATACTCCAACCTTCATGCCTGACGGTACTCGTGGTGCAGTTAAAAGCCTGAGCCCACAGCAGGTAACAGATACGGGCGTACAAGTTGTCTTGGCGAATACCTACCATTTGCATATGCAGCCTGGCGAAAAGGCAATAAAGAAACTTGGTGGGCTTCACGCCTTTGCCAACAGAAAAGGCCCAATGCTGACAGATTCTGGTGGTTTCCAGGTATTCTCACTGTCGCACATTAATAAAATCACGGAAGAGGGCGTAACATTCAAAAATCCCAGCAACGGTGACCAAATTTTTCTGTCACCAGAAAAGTCGATCCAGATACAAATGGACCTAGGCGCCGATATTATGGTTGCTTTTGATGATGTGACAGCTTTGGATACGAAAGGGCGTAACCGTACTTTAGAAGCTTTTCAGCGTACCCATAGATGGCTAGAGCGCTCATTAAGCGAGTTCAAACGATTGACTAAGTATATGACCGCTAATGAGCGCCCGCTACTATTTGGGGTGGTCCAAGGTGGTCTAGATAAAGGACTGCGAAAAAAAAGTCTAGAGTTAGTGCAGCAAACAGCGGTGGATGGCATTGCTATAGGCGGACTATCGGTTGGAGAATCTAGAGAGGAAATGTACGATATCCTATCATTCTTGGCTCCGTATTATGATCCCGAGCGTCCTCATTTCTTGTTGGGAGTGGGCACACCACCAGATCTAAGGTTTGGCATCCAGCACGGAATAGATATGTTTGACTGCGTGTTACCGACTCGGAATGCCCGTCACGGATTTGCGTGGATAACAGGGGATAAAAAATTACAGCTAACCAATACAAAATTTGCTACTGATACGAAAGCCATCGATCCAGATTGTGATTGCTACACGTGCCAGCAAGGTTTCTCTCGGGGTTTCTTGCGTCACCAGTTCAAAGTAGGTGAGCCTCTCGCTGGCTCTCTGGTATCAATTCATAACATCCGCTACCTAGAACGCCTCTGTGAAGGATACAGAAACTAGAGCTTCCCGTTTTTATCAGGCCAAGGGTAGGGCATTTGCTCAGAGATCGGGACGATTTTAATACCATCGTCCACCACCATTACTACCTGTATATCAATGCCAGATTGCAGAGAGCTCTCCCAAATCAGTTGTTTGCATATGTGACAGTTCGGTCCAGTAATAGCTATGATCTCCTTATCTCCATGTATTGCGGCATTCGCTAGCGCTGTAGCTTCAGAGTGCATGGTTAGGGTGTAGGTGTCAGATTTGTAAGATACGCCATCGTACATTTTGCCGTCTTTTGTAAGTACACAAACGGTGAACCCTTCGTTAGGCTTCGGGTAGGTGTTAGCCATAGCCTTTGATGCCCTGTCTAACATTTCTTTGGCGACAGACGGTTTTATATCAAATGATTTCATGAACTTCCTGGTGGGCACGGAGGAACTCGAATCCCCGACCTCCTCAACGTCAATGAGGCGCTCTAGCCAACTGAGCTACGTGCCCAAAATTTAACACTGTTTAGCATATCAAAAACAGGGGAGAATGAATAGTCCACAGGTTCTGTAAACAAAACAACAATAAAGTACTAGCATTATGATACTAGCCTATGTATACTCTTGTTTACAGGTGAAGTTTCCAGAGGTGTTGAAACTTCCGAGAAGCCGATAAAGGAACCCGTGTCTATTTGCGAGAAGACAGGGGTTCTTTTATTATTCCGGCCTTGTTGATACAATAGTGTCAGGCGATGAGGCGGACTCACCAACCGCAGAGCCTCGTGGACAGTCCTGTACCTCACGTTAACAGGGGCACTAAGAGTGAAAGATTTCGGTGGAACAGCCTGCTAACGGGCCCGAAACGCGTAACAGATTAAATGTATTTGCGAGAATATTGAATCTGAAGCGCGTTTTTTAATTATAAAAAGGAGACGAGCTATGAGTACTTGCAAAGTTAACGGTCTTGGTATCCATATCAAAGTGAAAAATCTTGATGTTTCGAGAAAGTTTTATGAATCTCTAGGGTTTACTCCTGTATTTGCTTACGGTAGCGAAGAGTTTAGGAAATCACTACCTGAGGGCTTAGCCAATGCACCAGAGAAATATCGAGGAATGACATTCAAAATTAGTGACAGCGCAAACCTTGAAATTGCCGAAGGGCACATTGCCATAAAAGACCCAGGTGTCTTTAGCGAAGATATTAAAAGCCCCAAAATAACAGCCATGGTTCAGGTTGCATCGCTTGCACCCCTGTTTGATAACCCAAATGTTACTATTACATTTCCGGTCCGCCAGTACTACTGGGGCACCATCGAGGCCGCGTTCAGAGATCCTGATGGGTTTGTACTGGTGTTTATTGCTCCGTTTTCAGAAAAAGAGAAGGAGCTTGTTAGCAAGCACGTCAAAGTAGAGGAGATAAAGCCGTAATGAGTGATAAAGAAGACAAACTACAAACAATGCGACATAGTATGGCGCATGTTATGGCCACCGCAATCCAGCAAAAATGGCCAAAAACTAAATTTGGGGTTGGTCCAGCAGTAGAAAATGGCTTTTATTACGACGTAGACCTAGGTGACGATAGTTTGTCTGAAGATGATCTAGCTGATTTAGAAACAGAGATGAAAAAAATCATCAAGACTGATCAGCCCTTTGAAAAATCAGAATTATCCATTGACGAAGCGCTAGCCTGGGCAAAAGATTCAGGGCAGCCATACAAAGAAGAATTACTGAATGACCTAAAGCGAGCGGGCACCACTGTCGCCAAGGACCTGGATGCGGATGAATTAGGCACAATAACAGATGGAGATAGCAAAGTTGACAAGGTGTCTTTCTATAAAAATGGTCCATTTACCGACCTATGCCGTGGCCCACACGTGGAGAATACCGGAAAGGTCGGCGCCTTCAAGTTAATGCGCGTCTCGGGAGCCTACTGGCGCGGCAAAGAGGGCAATCCTCAGATGCAGCGCATATACGGCGTAGCCTTCGAGACGGAGAAACAACTTCGACAGCATCTGAACATGCTAGAGGAAGCCAAAAAACGCGATCATCGCAAAATTGGGCAGGAAATGGACCTTTTCTCCTTTTCTGACTTGATTGGAGCGGGCTTGCCGGTATTTAGCCCGCGAGGCACGGTATTGATAGAGGAGCTCAAGGGGGCATTGAAACAGATAAGTAATCGATACGATATGTTGTTAGTCTCAACTCCACATCTCGCTAAGATTGATCTTTATAAAATGTCCGGTCATGCGGATAAATTCGAAGAAGAACTGTTTGTGGTAAAAAGCCACTATGATCAAGAATTTGTTATGAAGCCGGTTAGCTGTCCACACCATATTCAGATTTATGATTCACGGCCACGAAGTTATCGAGATTTACCGCTTCGTTACATCGAGCAAACTATGCAGTACAGGGATGAAAAGCCTGGTCAGATTGGTGGTCTACAGCGTACCAGAGGCTTTACAGTAGATGACGGGCATACGTTTTGTCGTGTTGATCAGATAGAAAATGAGGCAAAAGTCATCGCTCAAATAATCCAGGAATTTTACGAAAATCTAGGTTTTTGGGGGAAACATTGGGTGTCTCTGTCGGTTCGAGACTCTACGGCCCCCGAGAAGTACATTGGTGAACCAAAAGATTGGGATGAAGCCGAAGCTATGCTGAAAAAAGTAGCCGATGACCTAGGGCTAGGGGCTAAGAGGATGGAAGGGGAGGCAGCAATCTATGGTCCTAAAATAGACTTTATGTTTGAGGATGCCCTTGGTCGTGAGACCCAGCTGGCTACAATCCAACTGGATTTTGCTATGCCAAAGCGCTTTAATCTGGTCTATAACGATAAAGATGGCAAAGAAAAGATACCAGTCATTATTCATCGAGCAATTCTAGGTTCGTTCGAGCGTTTCCTGTGTATTTTGATTGAACACTTCGCAGGGAAGTTCCCGGTATGGTTGGCCCCCGAACAAATTAGACTGGTTACGGTAAATCAGGAAGAATCGACAGTACAGTGTGCAGAAAGTATCCTTGAGAAGGCAAAAAAACTAGGATTACGTGCTTATTTGGATAATTCCAGTGAATCAGTGGGTAAAAAAATCCGCGAATCAGAAATGATGAAAGTCCCATATACCCTGGTCATTGGTGAAAAAGAGATCGAATCTGGCAACGTCATGCCAAGAGTCCGCAAAGATATTTCGGTGCAATCCGGCGATGAAGAAGTGGGCATCGAGCAATTCCTGAAAACTGTCGAACAACAAGCCAAGTCCCGTGTTACAAAAAGCTCAATACATGGCTGAAAATTTTAAAGATGAAGTTTATGAATTGGTGGCTCAAATCCCGAAGGGTAAAGTAATGACCTATGGCCAGATTGCGGCGTTATGTGGACGGCCGAGAGCAGCTAGGATCGTAGGCGGTGTCGCCCACTACGGTGACCTCAATTTGCCCTGGCAAAGAGTGGTGAAGAAAGACGGCTCGCTGGCAGAAGGCTACCCTGGTGGCACTGAGGGCCACAAGGCCGCTCTAGAAGTCGAAGGAATTAAAGTTAAGCAGAATTATCGGATTGATATGGATCGTTATCTATGGCGGCCGTGAATGCACCATTGATTGTAGTGGTCGGCGAGACAGCATCCGGAAAGTCTGCACTGGGCGTTGAACTTGCCAAAAAATTTAACGGCGAGATAATCTGTTCAGATAGCCGTACAGTTTACCGAGGCATGGATATAGGCACGGCAAAACCCAATCATGAAGAGCAGGATAGAATACCGCACCATCTGTTAGATATCCGAGACCCAGATGAAACATACACAGTAGCGCAATTTAAAGAGGATGCTCAAAAAGCTATAAGAGATATCAGTAGTAGAGGTAAACTCCCGATAATGGTCGGGGGTAGTGGATTATATATAGATTCGGTAATTTACGACTACTCATTTTCTTCGAACGCCGATCGGGACATTATAAATAACCGGCATCTAGCGACAGGTTCAGGTCCAAAAAACAAGAAGCTCCGCGCCAATACCCTGGTTATTGGTATCGAGCGTGATAGGGATGATCTAGAGTCTCGAATTAAGGAACGTGTTGACGCTATGCTTGAAGCGGGCTTAATTAATGAGGCGCGCAGTCTCGTAGAAAAATACAGCCGCGACAAACCCGCACTTAGCGGAATATGCTATCAAATCTTTGCCGACTTCCTGGATGGGGTCATCGACCTCGAAGAAGCAAAACAAAAGCTTGTACGCGGTGATATGTTACTCGCTAAAAAACAGCGAACTTGGTTCAAGCGCAACAAAAGTATTCACTGGATAAATAACCCCAGTGATGCTGTTGAGATTACGACAACGTTTTTGAACAATTTGCTTGTTTAGTCTAGTATACTAGTTGTATGACTGGGTATATTTTTTCTTGCAACGAAAAGAACGAATTTATTTCGAGCTTTTCGTTTACTTTTAGGGGTATGCAGCCCTTAAGCCTTAGCTTAAGGCGCGATGAGAGGGGATTTGCCCCTCTTATAGAGCGAGCGGAGCAAGCGATATGATTGAACAATTGTTTGGGAGCAAGACCAGGGTAAAGCTGTTAAGGCTTTTTTATACTAATCCAAATCGTTCATTCTATGTCCGAGAGATTACTCGTAAAATCGATGAACAAATTAATTCAGTCAGACGAGAACTCGCAAACTTACTAAGCATTGGCATTATTTCCTCAGAAGATAATACAAACAAACTATATTACGAAGTTGACCAATCCTTCGAATACTATGACGCATTGTCGACAATTTTTGGAACGAAGAAGAAAACTGTCACAAAGACTAGTGTTGCCAGTGCAGAAGACAAATCTGATATTACCTCTGTTGGGAATGTTGAATTAGCTATTTTGACAGGACAATTTACTAGGGATGAAAGCGCCGGAATTGATTTATTAATCGTCGGCGATACTAACCATACAAAAGTTCAGAAATACATTGAGGAATTTGAAGCCAAAGAAGGCAAAGAAATCCGATATACTGTAATGACTAGGAAAGATTTTGAATATCGCCGGCAGGTAAAGGATCGTTTTATAAATACTGTACTATCCGCCAAGAGGCAGGTACTAGTTGATAAACATAAATTATTAGAAACAAAATAAGGAGTATAAACAGATGGAATTTCAGTATTTTGGTGCAAATTGTGTGAAAATGGTGACCAAAGATGCCAGTATAGTAATCGATGATGAATTGGAGGCCCTAGGTTTAAAGAGCATCACAAAAGACGGTGATATTACCATAGCTACAAGATTTGATATGCCCGTGGCGGAAAGTGGTCAGCTGAGCATTAAACAACCCGGAGAATATGAAGTATCAAAGGTGGCCATACAAGGCATACCTGTACGGTCACATATGGATGAAGAAGGAAAGCAGTCGGCGACTATATTCAAGCTCACGACAACAGAGCTACGTGTAGCAGTTGTGGGCCACATACACCCTGATTTAGACGAAGAACAATTAGAGGCAATAGGTGTAGTTGACGTACTAATCGTCCCAGTTGGTGGAAATGGATATACACTGGATGCCATTGGAGCACTGAAAGTGATAAAGAAAATAGAGCCCAAGATTGTTATCCCCGTCCACTACAACGACCCAAAAATTAAATACGAGGTTCCACAGGTAGAACTTGAAGATGCTCTAAAAAATATGGCTATGGAGCCTGCAGAGACAACAGATAAGTTAAAACTAAAAGCTAGTGATTTGCCAGAGAACACTCAGCTTATTGTCTTGAACCGTCAATAAAAAACTCTCGTATGTCACAAGAGTAAGTGTTCTTTGGGCTTAGGATGTTTATTTATTGCTAGGGGCAAGCTCGGCTACATTACTACCAGAAGTGATTACACCTTTTTTCTTAAGGGTGCGTATGGCTTGGGTGCTTAGTTTCATTTTGACCTTTTTACCATCAATAACTAACGTTTTAGTCTGAAGATTCGGTTTCCATACTTTTTTAGTACGCCTAAGAGAGAAGCTCACATTGTGGCCAAATTGTTTGCCTTTGCCGGTTAATTCACACTTTTGCATAATTGAGAGTTAATTGTATCTGTTTTGTCTCTGATAGTCAATATCAGAAAATCCTATATACTATAAGCACTATGGTTGGCGATCTAACACTATTTAATGTTGCGGTACTATTGTTTTCAATAATTATTGGAGTATCTATGCACGAAGCTATGCATGGTTTCGCCGCACACTGGCTAGGCGATAGCACAGCGCTACATGCTGGAAGATTAACCCTTAACCCCTTAAAACACGTTGATTTATTGACAACGATACTACTCCCTTTGGGATTAATCCTGTTAGGTTTGCCTCCTTTCCTTATTGCAAAACCCGTTCCATTCAACCCGTGGAATGTTAAATATGAAGAATTTGGCGTAGCTATCATTGGGCTTGCTGGGCCGTTTACAAACCTGTTTTTAGCAACTGCAGTAGCTATATTTGTAAGAATTTCAGGCATAGCAGTAGGGACTGATGTATTTTTAGCATTATCAACATTTGTTCAGATCAATATTGCTTTGTTTATTTTTAATCTTATACCATTCCCTCCTCTTGATGGATCACGAGTACTATATGCCTTTGCGCCAGAGCCCTTGCAGAAATTTATGCAACAGATAGAGAATATGGGCTTCATCGCGATTTTGATATTTATGATTTTACTATTCCCACTGTTAAGACCAGCATTCCTGGGATTAAACGGATTTTTCTATACATTACTATTAGGCTAGGGTGTATAATTAGATTGCTGAGTTTTTCAGCAAGCCAACAATGATTATCTAACACTATCATTTAGGAATCTCAATATTAGAACCTGCCAGCAGGCGGGTGAATGCGAGTATCCACCTGGGTTACCCAGATTAATCATACGGCTTGTCAGGCTCAGCTTTTTTATTATCAAAAATTGGTCGGGGTGACGGGACTTGGTCACCTATGGCGACCCCGCAAACTTCGCTGCGACAAGCACAGCTTGTCCCGGAAGGTTGCCTTGCGGACAGCCACAGGCTATCCTCACCTCCGACCTCAGAGGACGCAGCTTAAATCTATTACCTGTACCAACCAAAAAGCCGCCCAGAAGGACGGCTCTTTGGTTGGTCGGGGTGACAGGACTTGAACCTGCGACCTCACGGCCCCCAGCCGTACGCGCTACCAACTGCGCTACACCCCGAAATATGCCTCGTTATTCTAACTTAAATCACGAAAGTATCCTATAATGAATCAAATGTGGAAAGAAGATAAAAATCAGTTATATCAAAAGTTTACTTTCGACGATTTTGTTCAGGCTATGGAGTTCGTGAATAAAGTAGCAAAAGCAGCCGAAACGGCCAATCATCACCCGAAAATAGAAATTAACTGGAATACTGTAGAGCTTTGGCTGACGACACACGACAAGGGAAGCGCAGTCACAGATAAAGATCGGCAACTTGCCAAGGAGATCGATGATTTAATCCAAGATCGGGGCAAAAAACCAAAGACATCCAAACTGCCTCAAGAAATCAAGTTTTACGGAGACGGGGGATCCCGAGGAAATCCTGGTCCGGCAGCATGTGGATTTGTTCTGATGGACATGGAAGACAAAATCTTGGAAACGGGTGGAGAGTTCATGGGCATTACCACAAATAATCAAGCAGAGTACCACTCACTAGAGATGGGATTGCAGTTAGCAGGAGAGCTGGGAGCAAAAAAAGTCCATGCATATATGGATAGCATGCTGGTAGTTAACCAGCTAAAAGGTATATACAAGGTTAGAAGTATGGATTTAATGCCCCGATTCAAGAATATTCAGTCACTAGCAAAGCAATTTACAGAGGTAAACTATACACATGTACCCAGGGCACTCAACACTATCGCGGATGCAGAAGTAAACAGGATTCTTGATAGCGTATAATGTATCCACCAGGTTACTGGCTAATCGCCTGATTTAATTTAGGAGGAAAGTCCGGGCAACATAGGGAATGGCAGTTGCTAACGGCAACCAGAGGCGACTCTAGGGAAAGTGCCACAGAAACTATACCGGCCCTTAGGGCCAAGGGTGAAAAGAGTGAGGTAAGAGCTCACGATATGTTACGGTGACGTGACGTGCATGGTAAACCCTGTCTGTTGCAAGGAGTACATTCAAGCCTTTCGGGGTTGGTTCCCGCCAGAATGTACGCGCATCCGCTTGATCTGCCGAGCGATCGGTAGGCTAGATAGATGATTAGTCTCGACAAAACCCGGCTTACAGGTAACCTGGTGCCTAGAGAAATTAAAAACCGCTCATATTTTGAGCGGTTTTTTTGTAGTTTAGCTTTGTGCTATTTTTGAGCTACTTTTACGACTTCTGCGAAGGCTTTTGGTTCGTTCACTGCTAGTTCTGCCAATACTTTTCGATCAAGGCTAATATTTGCTTTCTTGAGTTTAGCAATCAGGCGGCTATAAGTGGTGTCGTGCGTACGTGCCGCAGCGTTAATGCGCGTGTTCCATAGCGCTCTAAACGTTCGCTTGCGGTTCTTTCGGTCCCTAGTAGCGTTTTGAAGTGATCGCACTAAGGCTTGCTTGCCACGCCGAACGCTAGAAGTGTGGGCATGAGTCATGCCTTTCGTAGCTTTTCTAATCTTCTGATGTCGTCTGTGGGTTGTAACCCCTCGTTTTACTCTCATTTTCTATGCTCCAAGTCTTCGTTTAAGGGTTTTAGCTTGCTTGCCAATTATTTCTTCTACTCCGGCAAAACCACGCTTCCTAGAAGCACTTTTTTTCATAAGGTTATGGTGCCCAGAAGCTCGGCGACGTAAAACCTTGCCGGTTTTGGTTACCTTTACTCGGTCTTTTGTGCCGCTATGCGTTTTTAGCTTTGACATTACTGCTCCTTATTACGAATATTATTTGTTTACCTGTCATTTGTGGTAATTGGTCGACAGCTATTGTATCACCAAATCTCTGAATTATCTTCTCAGCGAGCTGAAACCCCAGATCTTTATGAGCTAGTTCTCGTCCACGGAAGAAAAGAGTCATCTTTACTTTGTGCCCATCCTCTAAGAATCCAGTGACTTTTCGTAGCTTTACATCCAGGTCGTGTTCACCTATCTTCAGCCCCATTCGCATCTGTTTTATGTCTTGTGCTTTGGTGCTCTTTTTATTCTTCTGCTGTTGTTTAGTTTTCTGGTAGTTATATTTACCCCAGTCAACTATTTTCGCAACAGGCGGAGAAGTGTTTGGCGATATCTCGACAAGGTCGAGTTCGGCCTGGACTGCAAGTTGAAGTGCTTGTGCACGAGATATGACACCTAGCTGTTGTCCGTTCTCGTCGATAACCCGCAGTTCTGGTGCCCGAATTTGTTCATTCAGGCGAGTGTACTTACTGATACGGTTGCTCCTTTGCGCACAAATAATTAACTTGCTTAACAGGGATTGTAACAGATAAACAAACAGAGGTCAAACAACATATACTAAATTTTGTTGGAATCATGCTTCAATATTTCTGACTGGCCTGTATTGGAGGGCTTCCGCAATATGTGCAGATTCTATGCCACTGCTCTGTTCTATATCAGCTATAGTTCGGGCTACCTTAAGAGTTCTCATGTAGGCTCTAGGTGACAATTCGAGTTTTTCGGCTCCTTTGTCCAGCAGCGCTCTTGCCTCAACTGACAGTTTAGAGAACTGCTTTATATCTCTGTTAGTCATGTCAGAATTAAACTTTCTTTTGCCGAATCTCTTATTCTGCTGAGCTATAGCTAGTGATATTTTTTTGCTAATACTCTCACTGGTTTCCGAGTCGGTATTTTTTTCCAGTAGCTTAGTATGCTCCAGATTCTCGACATTCACATATATGTCGATTCTATCCATGATAGGACCAGACAACTTCCGGCTATATTGGTGAAGCTGGTAAGGTGTGCAACTACATTCTTTGCTAGTACCAAAGTATCCGCACGGGCAAGGGTTAGCCGTAGCCACCAGTATAAAATTGGCCGGGAAGGTAACGGTGTCTTTTGCTCTAGATACGGTGACAACCCTGTCCTCTAAGGGCTGTCTTAGAGATTCTATGGTATTCCTTTGGAACTCGGGTAGCTCATCAAAAAATAGCACCCCATTGTGCGCAAGGCTAATCTCTCCTGGTCTAGGGTTGCGTCCGCCACCAATTATAGAAGTATCACTGGCGCTGTGGTGAGGGGATCGAAAAGGCCGTGTAGATACGATCGATTCATAATTTTTGTTGTGCAGACTATGAATATGGGTTGTCTCAAGTATTTCATCCCTGACCATGGCAGGCAAAACAGAGACTAGGGCTTTTGCTAACATGCTTTTTCCAGTCCCAGGAGGTCCATTCAGTAGTATATTATGGTTGCCGGATGCGGCAATTGTCAGTGCTCGCTTGGCTTGAGATTGGCCAACTATGTCAGAAAAATCTGTTTCTTTGGCAGGGTTTGCTTCTACATTTTTATATACTTTTAGATTAGGTGGTACTTTTGATACCGGCGAAGCTCCGGCTAGGTGTAAATAGACATCTTTCAGCGTCTTGAACGGTAGAATCTGTAGTCCATCAACTAGGGCCGCCTGCGATACATTGGGATCTGGTATATAAACAGTAGTCAGGCCATGCTTTTTGGCAGATACCAGTTTTCCAATCAGCCCTCGCACAGGTCTAATTTCGCCATCTAGGCCCAATTCACCGAAAAAAGCACAATCGCTACCTAGTGGCTTTATAGCCTTCGATGACTGCAGAACGGAAACGGCTATGGCCAAGTCAAAGCTAGTATTGTCTTTTGGGACATCAGCGGGCGCTAGGTTTATTGTTAAGCGTTTTTTAGGGAAAGGTATAGAAGAAGAGGCGAAGGCGCTACGGATTCTTTCTTTTGCTTCATCGACTGCCTTATTCGCAAAACCTACTATTATAATGCTTGGTAGCCCGTTAGAAATCTGACATTCAATTTCGCCAACAATCCCATCAAAACCATTATCAATTATTGTTCGTGTTTTCATTATGCTTACGCTCATTCTACACTCAGAGACACCAAATAAAAATAGACGTATTTTTTGAAGTACGTCTATTTTTATTTGGTGTTTAGTCTGTGTTTTGGGTGTTTATAGTTTTGGTTTTGTTTATGGAACAACGGCTTGCGAGAAGCCGTTGTTTTTTGGTCTTTTTGTTTTTGAGCACTTTTTTTATTCAAGCGCTACACACATCTTATAAACTGCTGATTTAACTGTCAATAGACTTATGGTTATTTTTTTCATAAACCTGTGTATAACTTTTGCCACTAGCTATATTCAGGCGATTCTAATGTGCTTAAAAACGAGATAAAGGTTCGGTTTTCACTAAATGATGACACAAGCAATCACAATAAGTTATAAATAATCGAACAGCGACTTCAATAGTCATCCTAAAACGATATAAATAATGAACATATAAGTAGGCAATGACAGTCTGGACCACTAGGATAGAGGCGGATCTACGTATTTTCTAACCTTATTATTTATCAAATCTAGCACTAGCATTATAATGCCAGTGCTAGATTTGATAAAAGAAAAGTTTGTTGTTCAGCCAAAACAAGCCTAGATTGATTTAGCATGAACGTTGATAGGAGCAAGCTCATAGGTCCTGGCCAAAAATCAATATGACTGTTTATTGATAAATCCTAAAAATTTATCAATAAACTATAAATAAAAAATGTACTCTAATTAAATAATTGCTTCTGCTAACAGAATCCATAAATTTTATATAAAAAATGATTATTGGAGAGCCTACATTTATATTCATTGGAAAATTTTTAAATACTTGAATTAGCATGCACTTATCAGGTCTCAAAAAGGCAGAAAGGGCAGGTAAACTCGGACGATATAGTTCTTTGTAGTAAATAAAACTTTAGTAATTAGCTAATAATATTGGATTATTTTTACTCATACCATCTGTAATATGTATTTAATACATCAATATGTATTGACATAAGCGTTAATTAGTAGTAGCATGGTTGTGGAGTTACAAAAAAACAAATGTGTGAAAAAATAGCGCTCTAATCCTGCGAGAAGCGGGATTGAGCGGTCAGTCACAACCAGGACGGTAAGCGCTACATAAGTTATATTTATTAGAGCGGATTTACCGTCCGGTTTTTTTTAGAACAAATTAAGGTTACAAATTTGCATATGATGAAACCAAAATTAAGTAAACCAACAATAGCTATAGTTGTTATGCTTTTGGGTGCGGTAATTTTTTTTCTGTCTGTTAACCCCGGCGACCTGCCCCTAGTAGCTCTTATCGGTCCGTTCATCTACGTATTTGTTTTTTTGTTTCTGTGTTTTTATCAATTATTTAAATTTTTTAGGTTTAATAATTTAAAACTGGCCTCTCTTATTCCAACGATACTAATAGCTGTTTTGCTAGTCATGAGCTCTCTACATCAGATAACTATCAAAGACGTTATTATCGGTGTGACGCTAACAGTAATACTTTCCTGGTACATTACTAGACATCAGTCTTGAGCTTAAGGGTTTAGAACATCCTTAAAGATGCTATCAATCTGCTATAATTCCTGTGTATGATTAAGAATGAGAAAGATATAGATAATGACTCTTCGGTTGAGCTGCCGGAAGTAGCCTTTCCTCAGCAAACCGAGGAAGGGCAGCAGAGTATTGTTGCAATGCAAGATGGTCAAAAAAACCCGGAGCTCGGCGTTAATCCAATCCAGGCAACCCAGCTATCTAATACGAGCGATCCCGCTGTCACAACGGCCACTACTCAACCAGTAGACCCGTTACCTATAAATAATGTCTCGACCACTGTAACATCTAACAAGGACAATAATTCCGCTCAGCCTTTAATCGCGGATGACGTGGATTTGATCGAGAAAGAATGGGTGGAGAAAGCTAAACAAATCGTAAATCAAACTAAAGATGACCCACACACTCAAAATAAAGAGTTGAATAACTTTAAAGCCGGCTATATTAAAAAGCGCTATAACAAAGAGATGATTATCAATAAAGATTAAGCCATGTCATCAATTCTGTTTATACTTTTTTCTTTTCTCATAACGCTAGCCATAGCCGCGCCAATTATTTATATGCATTCGCGCAAGGTTCTTAGAGAGCAGAAAAACTATGAACGTGGTTTGAAAATGATACCTTTGTTTATTCATTTGCCTCCTTCAAGTGACGATAAAGAGGTGGGGATGCGCGACGAGAGGGAAATTGTTGACGAGAATATCTCAAAAGCTCAAATTCTTTATACGATAATAGCTAGCACGCTTAAAAAAGGACTTAAAACTAAATTCTACGGCCAACGACATTTTTCGTTTGAGATAGTGGCGACACACGGGTTTGTAAAATTTTATGCGGCAGTGCCCGTGGCACTGGTAGATGTTGTCAAGCAAGCTGTTATCAGTGCTTATCCAGCTGCTAGGCTCGAAGAGGTAGCGGAGCATAATATATTCAGTCCTGTCGGTCGGATTAGCGGCACCATGGGTGGCGAGCTCACTCTCAAGGAGCCATTCGCATACCCTATAGCAACCTATCAGGATATAAAAAGAGATCCAATGCAGTCACTATTAAATGCGCTTTCGACACTTCAAAAAGAAGATGGAATTGGTATACAGATACTCATGAGGCCAGCCGATCCTAGCTGGAGGAAAAAAGCTTCATCGATTGCCAGTAAAAAACGCAAGGGTAAGGACTCTAAAAAGCCATCAGAGCAAGCATTTAGTTTTATTAAAGACGCTTTTGTTGCGGTAGTTCAGCCGCCTGAAGAGAAGAAGAAAGAGCATGGTTCCGATAAAGAACTATCGAATATGGATCAGGGTGTTCTCGACTCTATTGATGATAAAACAAGACATGCAGGGTATGAGACTCTTATTCGTATTGTAGCGTCTTCTAATGTTTCTCAACGTTCTCAGGCGATTCTGAGTAACGTGGTAGCAGCTTTTGCTCTATATGATGCTCCAGGAAAAAATGGTTTTAAATACACGCCAGCTAAAGACATAGAGCAGTTTGTTACAGCGTTCATACTAAGGTTTTTTCCACAACAAAATAATCAAAATATACTTAATGCTGTTGAGTTAGCAACTGTTTTTCACTTCCCGGACCAAAAGAATATCCCAACATCACAGCTGGAAAGGCAGACATCTAAACAGGTGGACGGCCCAAGGAATGTACCTGATCAGGGACTATTTATGGGATATAACCTATTTAGAGGAGTTAAAAAGGCCATTAGAATTTCTTTGCTAGATAGACAACGCCACATGTATGTGGTGGGGCAAACGGGAACTGGTAAATCTACGTTCCTCGAGAATCTTGCTTACCAAGATATGCTGAATGGAGATGGCTTCGCTTTCATTGACCCGCACGGAGATACTGCAGAGAAGCTGTTATCTATGATCCCTAAAGAAAGAACTGAAGATGTTATATATTTCTGCCCCGCAGATATGGATTATCCGGTGGGGCTCAATATGTTTGAACATGAACTACCTGAACAAAGAGACTTTCTTATTCAAGAAGCAATTAATATGCTCTATAAGTTGTATGACCCACAACACCAAGGCATTATTGGCCCTCGTTATGAACACTGGTTTAGAAATGCCGCACTGACAGTTATGAGTAATCCAGAGGGCGGAACATTCATTGATATTCCAAAGGTTTTTACAGACAAACAATACGAAAATCATCTAAAACAATATGTTACAGATCAGACTGTTCTTGACTTCTGGAATAAAGAAATGGGGGCGACTAGCGATTACCACAAGAGCGAAGTTCTAGGATGGTTCGTCAGTAAATTTGGTGCTTTCCTGTCTAATGCCATGATGCGTAATATAATCGGCCAAACCAAAAGTTCTTTTAACCTTCGAGAGATAATGGATACGAAAAAAATCTTGATAGTCAACTTAAGCAAGGGAAGAACTGGTGACCTGAACTCCAAATTACTCGGTATGATTTTTGTCATGAAATTTCAGGCAGCAGCTATGAGTAGGGCTAGTGTCCCCGAGGCAGAACGTCAAGATTTCTGCTTGTACGTGGATGAGTTCCAGAACTTCTCGACCGACTCGTTTGCTCAGATAATGTCAGAGGCTAGAAAATATCATCTTAACCTGATAGTAGCTAACCAGTTTACTACTCAGCTAACAGAAGAGATTCGCGATGCTGTATTTGGTAACATGGGTACTATTGTATCGTTCAGGGTAGGCCAAAATGATGTTGAACTATTATCAAAATACTTCCAGCCTTTATTCGACCCAGATGACCTTTTGCGGGTACCTAATCACAATGCGATAGTAAGGACATTAATAGGTGGCGTGCCAACTCAACCATTTAGCATGGCAACAGTCCCTCCCTTCGGCAAACCAAACGAAAAGCTCGGCACTGCTTTAAAGCAGTTGTCGGCTGCTAAATACGGTAGACCAAAAGCAGGAGTGGAAGCCGCAATTTTTGGACGTCTGGCTTCTCCGGCAGCACCCGTGGGTACACAGCCTATGCCACAGGTCAATCCAGCATACGGCGCGGTTAGTGGGCAACCTACGGCTGCAAATAGGAGACCCCCTCAAGCACCTGGTACCAAGCCTTCTTTTTTGGATGAGTGGCTTGCCAAGAAAAAAGCAGTAACATCTGCTAATAATCCAATGGCTGTTAACGGTCAAAGAACTGGTCCTTCCGTGTCCCAACCGCCTAGCACAACGTCAACCCCGGCCCAACCGATTAATCTACCAAGCCAAATCCCACCGGCTGCACCAAGCCAGACACCGCTACAATCGCCGCAGCAGCCAGTTTCTTTGCCGAGTAGTGCAAATGTACAGTATGGTGCCGGTTTGCCGTCACAGAGCACTCAAATGAGCACACAAGAGCAAAAACAAGTATCAGTTATGTCTAATAAACTTCATGAGTCTACAGTCCCTCAGGCGACTAAAGACCAGTCTTCGGGGCAGGTGCATCTTAGAAATGCTTCTGTTGATGAGGAGGATACTATATTTATTGATCGCGAAGGTACTTTGCACCATAAAGACGAAAAAACGGATTCATCAGCAACAGCAGTTCAGTAATACATCAGTTACTTTCTAAAAAAATGAAAAATAAGTCGTCGATTGTTCTATTGATCTCTAATGTTTTTTCAAGAATGGCTTTATAATAAGCTCTACTACAATTCCCAATAAAAAACCTAAAATAAATAGGATAATAAATACAAAATAGTTATATGAAAAACCATAATTTTTGCTCATCCATAAGTATATGCTACTGCCTAAGAGTGCGATAATGCCTCCACCCAAAATACCAGATGAACGCGCAACTGTTTTTGCTCCAATATCACTAGCTCTCTCGATGTTATCGATGTGAATAAATCTACTAAATGCTTTTTGTGGTTTTTTTAGGTTATGCTGTATTTTTATTAATTCTTTTTTGTATGCTGTTTTTTTCATGTTTTTGTTCACGAATGAAGGGGTTTCGACATCGTGATCTGTCCGCTTTTCGTTATCGGCTTTTTTACTTTCCAATTGTCGTTTCGCTTCGTTATCAATGCTGTTACGTATTTCGTCTATCGATTCTTTCGTTATATTTTTAGCTCTTGGCCCGGATTCGATTGTTTGATTAAGTTTTTCTTGCTGTTGTTCAACGTCAGAAACTCTATGTTTCTCTGACATTTTAGACCGTTCGCGATTACCTAGAGTTTCACTCATATTCTAGTTGCCCCCACTTATAGCATAATCATTCCGTACTATTTGCAGTTCCTTGGCCATTAGTCTGGCTCTTGCAAAGAAATATCCAGCAACCGCTGTTATCACGAAAGCTACAGCTATTGTTTCTCCAGGCCCGGTGTTAGGCAGGCTGCCGGCAATTTGTTCTGTTGTTTTTGGCACGGAACAGCCCAGTTTCACATTTACTGTGTCACCGTAAACATTTGTGATCTCGCAATCAAATGAGTCGGGGTTAGAGGACGATACAGGTGTTTGGGGAATAGGATTTTTTATTTGAATGGTTAGCTTTTGGTCTATAGTTTTGAGCGGATCAATAGCCTGAGCGGGCCACTTAATCACATTTTGATCGTCTATTGTGCCCCCGTGTAAATCTGTCACATCGGCATATTCCAAAATATCGGTTATATTTTCCTCAACAACATAACCATTTACCTGCGTATTGGTGCTAGTATTTTTAACACTCAGATTATAGGTGATTGTGTCACCAGCTTTTGCCATTTTGCCATCAGCATTTGGAATATTCTGAGTATCATTTTGCGCACGTTTATTGAGAATCAAGCAAACCGTTACATCGTCCGTTGCGCCTTGACAGGGTATGTCTTTTTTGACGGTCAATTTCTTCACGCAGTTTCCTGACTCACTCCCAGGCGCAGTCTGGGTTGAGTCGTTTTTGTTGTAGGTAACTTTTAGCTTGAATAAATAGATGCCTTCTTTGTCTAGTTTGAATTTTCTAGGTTGCGGATCCGTAGCTACGCCTTTTTTGAACACTACGCCGTTAGCTAGTTTAGAGTCCACTAGTTTACCGGTTTTTTTATCTATCATTTTGTAATGCATTTTGAGTTTTTCTGTGGCCTTGTTAACGTTTCTGCCAGTAGCTTGACCATTAAAATTAACGACTGTGCCCATTGCTACTTCTGACTTATTTTCCACGTTCATCAATAGATTGGAGCATTGAATAACTTTTGTTGGCTTTGGTGGCGGTGTAGGTGGTGGTGGCGGTGGAGTTGGAGCTCCTACGATTGTAATGTTTCCACAGCTAAATAAAACCATAAATGGTTGTCCATTACTTCTGTTGCCAACTATAGCTTTGTAACTGGAGGATCTTGCAGTGTCCCAGCTATTTAGAGGGCGCATGTAAAAGTTCCCAGCACCTGGAATCCCCACTGTGATTTCTCCTCGTTTACCATACGGAGCTCTACCCATTGAATAAAGCTGTCCGCCGTAGTCTCTCGAGCTAATGGTTTTTACCTGGCCGTAGTAAAGAGCTGAGCAATCTATGCCAAAATGATCCAGTATTTTCTTAAAGTTATAGGCGTTTGACTTGCACTGGCTTACGGCTTGGCTTTGAGAGGAAAAACCACCTGGCAAAATATCATTTCCAGATCGTGCAAGGGTTGGTTGGCTGGGCACAACAGCTGCGAATAGCTGTACACCAATAGAAAGAACAAGGAATAAAATGCCTATACGTCGTACCGCTGCTTCTTGTTTTAATCGTTTGGCGTAGAAACCAATTTGGCCAATTAGACTAGGGTTGAATGGCAAGTTAGATAAAAGTCTTCTAAACATTTTTTGTCTTTTCTTAAGTGATACTTCTTATGCTATTCAACCATATTACTGTGTGTTCAATCAATAGTTTATTAGTTGTACGGTCATTTGTTTTTAGCTATAATAGATATAACGAGAGTTAAGAAAAATTTTATGTTTGAGAGGGTAGTGTAGGAAGTGAGTGAACAAAAACAATATGATGCGGAACAAATTCAGGTCCTTGAAGGCCTAGAACCCGTTCGCAAACGACCAGGAATGTATATTGGTGGGACTGGTCGCGATGGCCTGCACCATTTGATTAAAGAAATAGCTGACAACTCAGTGGATGAGGCAATAGCTGGGCACGCGAGCGAATTGCACGTAACTCTACTAGAAGATGGTGGGGTTAGTGTTAAGGATAACGGCCGCGGTATACCCGTTGGAGTTATGAAGAAAACTGGTAAGAGTGCACTTGAGACAGTGCTGACAGTTTTGCATGCCGGTGGTAAATTCGGTGGAGGGGGCTACAAAGTTTCTAGTGGCCTTCACGGTGTTGGAATCAGTGTCGTGAATGCGTTGTCAAAAAAGCTTCATGCTGAAGTTCGCACAGATGGATTCGTCTACACTCAAGATTACGAAAAGGGTGTACCACTAACTGATATAAAGAAAGGTGCTAAGACTACCGAGACCGGCACCACAATAACTTTTTATCCAGACGAAACCATTTTTAAAGAGTCAGTAGTATTAGAATATGCCTGGGTCGTAGACTATTTGCGGCACCAAGCCTACCTGACAAAAGGGCTAAAGACGTTTGTTTACGATGAACGAACAAACCAACGTTACAGTTTTTACTTTGAGGGTGGTATTCAATCCTATGTTAGGCACTTAAACCTTGGAAAAGACACCGTTGACGAAGATATCTTTTATATAGAAAAAGAAATAGACGACTCCATGGTAGAGATTGCATTTCAGTATACGGATGCTTATGTAGAGACGATTAAAGCTTTTGCCAATAACGTGTTTAACCCCGACGGAGGAACACATCTTACTGGTTTTAGGGCTGCCCTTACCAGGATCGTTAACGATTACGCAAGAAAAAACGGTTTACTGAAAGAAAAAGAAGAAAACCTTTCTGGCGAAGATTGTCGAGAAGGCCTAACGGCTATTATTCTGGTAAAACTACCCGATCCTCAGTTTGAGGGCCAAACAAAAAATAAGCTCGGGAACCCAGAGGTCCGTGGTTACGTTGAGCAAGTTTTAGGTGAATACATGTCTTACTACCTAGAGGAACATCCAGGTGTAGCTAAGAAGATAGTAGGGAAAGCTTTATTGGCTGCGCGTGCACGAAAAGCAGCACGAGCAGCCCGTGACAACATCTTGCGAAAAGGCGTTCTTGAAGGTGCAGGATTACCCGGAAAATTAGCTGATTGTTCGAGTCGTAATCCAGCCAACTCCGAACTGTACATCGTAGAGGGGGACTCAGCCGGTGGTTCTGCCAAGGGTGGCCGTGATAGCAAAACTCAGGCGATATTACCTCTAAGAGGTAAGGTCTTGAATGTCGAGCGAGCACGTCTAGACAGAATGCTAGCGAATAATGAAATAGTTACTTTGATAAAAGCACTCGGCGTTGGTATAGAAGAACAGTTTAGTATGGATGGCTTACGGTATCACAGAATCATAATTATGACCGATGCCGATGTAGATGGATCGCACATTAGCACCTTATTGTTGACTTTCTTTTTCCGTTTTATGCGTCCAATTATTGACGGTGGCTATCTATACATAGCCAAACCACCTCTGTTTGAAATGGTAAAAAATGGAAGAAAGTCCAGTACATTTATTTACGACGAAGATGAGCTAGAGGTTGTTTTAAGCGCAAACATAGAGAAGCGTAAAAAAGAGGGTGTAAAGCTAGATATCAACGAAGATCGTCTCAAACAAGCCGGTTTTATTGAACAGAAAAGGTACAAAGGTCTTGGTGAAATGGACGCTGAGCAGTTGTTTGAGACCACAATGAATCCCGAGCAAAGAGTTCTAATACAGGTAAGAGTTGATGATGCTGAAAAAGCCGATGCAATATTCACAAAACTTATGGGTTCAGAGGTAGAGTTGCGCAAAAACTTTATTCAGTCGCATGCAAAATTTGTAAAGGATTTGGACATTTAGTATGGAAGACAAAAATATAGTGCCAGATACAGAAAATAACAAGGAAGAGCTAGAAGTAGAGGTTCAGCCAGTTTCTACCGAGGATGTTATGGATTCTGGACACTCGCGCGTCGTAGAACTTCACAAAGTCGAAGATGTAATGGAGGATAGCTATCTCCGTTATTCAATGAGTGTGATTGTGCAGCGCGCCTTGCCTGATGTGCGCGATGGCTTAAAGCCCGTCCATCGCCGTATTTTGTACGTAATGGATAAAATGGGCATTCGCCCAACTGGCAAAACTGTTAAAAGTGCCCAGATTGTCGGTGAAGTCATGGGTAAATACCATCCACACGGTGATAGCGCTATTTATGATTCTATGGTGCGAATGGCTCAGCCGTGGTCACTTCGATACATGCTTGTGAATGGACAGGGTAACTTCGGTTCTATGGACGGCGATCCAGCGGCTGCATACAGATACACCGAGGCCAAAATGATGAACCATGCCGAGGCAATGCTTGCGGATATTGATAAGGAAACCGTACCATTCAGGGATAACTATGATGGTACCAGGCAGGAGCCAGAAGTATTACCGGCCAAACTACCAAATTTGCTATTGAACGGTCAGATGGGTATCGCTGTCGGAATGGCAACAAACATACCCCCTCACAACATCAGCGAAATTATTGACGCGATTGTCGTGCTAATCGATAACCCCGACGCTACGCTAGATGATCTCCTAGAGCATGTAAAGGGTCCAGATTTTCCAACGGGTGGAATTGTATATGGTAGGGAATCAATCCGAACGGCCTTTGCCACTGGCCGTGGGGGCGTGATTGTTAGAGGCGTTGCCTCAATAGAGGAAACCAAAAAAGGCTCCCACCAGATTGTAATAACAGAGATACCATATGCATTAAACAAAGCAAGCTTAATTGAAAAAATAGCATCACTCGTACATGATAAAAAAATCAACGGCATTCGTGATTTACGCGATGAGACAGCTCGAGGTGAGGTACGAATCGTAGTAGACTTGAAGAAAGATGCTTATCCGAAGAAAATTCTAAACCAGCTATACAAATTAACACCGCTACAGACAGCATTCCACTACAATATGCTGGCATTAGTTGATGGTATCCAGCCACGGATTTTAGGTCTTCAAGATATTTTGCAAGAATATATAAAACATCGACAGGTTGTTATCCGAAGGCGCACTGAATTCGAGCTTCGCAAGGCAAAAGAACGCGCTCATGTACTTGAAGGGCTAAAGATAGCTCTAGATCATATTGACGAAGTTATAGCTACGATTAGAGCCAGCCAAACTACTGATGAAGCTCAAGCAAACTTGATTAAAAAGTTCAGCTTAAGTGAAATACAAGCCAAAGCAATTTTGGCTATGCAGCTACGTACACTAGCAGGGCTAGAGCGTAAGAAAATTGAAGACGAATTAGCTGAACTACTGAAAACAATTGCAAAACTAGAAGCAATTTTGTCTAGTGAAAAAGAGATTTTACGTATAGTGAAGACCGAATTACTAGAAATGAAGAAACAATTTGGTGATGAGCGTCGAACAAAAGTTGTACCCCAAGAATTAGGGAAAATGAGTGACGAAGATTTGGTGCCTGATGAGCAAGTTGTTGTAACTCTAACATCGGCTAACTATATAAAACGCAGTCAAATCGCTGATTACAAAAAACAAGGTCGCGGCGGAAAGGGCCGACGCGGGATGGCCACAAGAGAAGAAGATGTGATAGATCACGTAGTGAACGCTAGTACTCATGATTATCTACTTTTCTTTACTAACAGAGGCCGCGTTTTCAGGCTAAAGACATATGAAGTGCCCCAAGCTAGTCTTAATGCGAAAGGTGTTGCAATCGTGAACCTGCTTCAATTGCAGCCTGAGGAGAAAGTTAGCTCTGTAATAAATATCTCAAAACTAGATAAAGCAGCCAACTTATTCATGTGTACAGTTAAAGGCGTTGTAAAGAAAACTCCATTTGAACAATATCAAAACGTTAGAAACTCTGGGTTGATTACTATCAACCTCGATGACGACGATGAATTGAAATGGGTCAGTATGACGTCGGGTGAAAACGAGGTTTTGATTTCTACGGCACGTGGGCAGGCAATCAGGTTTAACGAAAAAGACGTTAGACCTATGGGGCGCGCGGCGCGCGGAGTGCGTGGCATACGTTTGCGCTCAGACGATAGTGTTATAGGTATGGACATCGTGCAGGAGGCCAGCAACATATTCGTAATCAGCAAGTATGGATATGGTAAGCGAACCAAGGTTGACCAGTTTACTGCCCATGCACGTGGTGGTGTAGGTATACGATCTGCTGTCGTTAATGAAAAGACGGGTGATCTTGTCGGTGTTAAGACTCTGCCAGCTTCTGGCCAACAAGAGGTAATAATTATCTCTACAAAGGGACAAACCATAAGGTTGGGCCTCAAGGATATTCCTGCGCTGGGTAGAGCAACTCAAGGAGTGCGCATTATGCGGCTCAATGGAGACGATGCCGTTGCATCACTCGCTCTAGTAGATACGGCGCCACCAGAAGAGGACGACGAAGAAGAATCTGAAGTAGAAGATAAATAAAAAGAAATATAAAAAGCCTTGACACTAGTATGTCCAACAGGGTAGACTTGTGAAAGTCTTTAAGAGGTCTATGTATTAGTTTCTCTATGGAGTAAGATCATTAAAAATTGAGTAGTGCAATTTTAAACAACGTCAGTTCAACTTCGATCGGCAACGATCGATGTTTTAATCTGAGAGTAATCAGATTCTTTAATGGAGAGTTTGATCCTGGCTCAGGATGAACGCTGGCGGCGTGCCTAAGGTATGCAAGTCGAGCGGTAAGGCTTTCACATTTTGCTTAAACGATATAACTCTGTTTCTAGGCTAGAGACAGACAGTTTGAGCAAGGCGTGAAAGTACACGAGCGGCGGACGGCTGAGTAACACGTAGGAATGTACCCCAAAGTGAGGGATAAGCACCGGAAACGGTGTCTAATACCGCATGTGATCTTCGGATTAAAGCTTCGGCGCTTTGGGAACGGCCTGCGCATGATTAGCTTGTTGGTGAGGTAATGGCTCACCAAGGCGACGATCATTAGCTGGTCTGAGAGGATGATCAGCCAGACTGGGACTGAGACACGGCCCAGACCCCTACGGGGGGCAGCAACTAGGAATCTTCCACAATGGACGAAAGTCTGATGGAGCAACGCCGCGTGCAGGATGAAGGCCTTCGGGTCGTAAACTGCTTTTTTCTGTGATGATAATGACAGTAGCAGACGAATAAGGATCGGCTAACTCCGTGCCAGCAGCCGCGGTCATACGGAGGATCCAAGCGTTATCCGGAATTACT
>RRZU013281266.1_pt1 | contig 26441 bp, 30 predicted proteins | sample 2165561 | NCBI WGS metagenome assembly RRZU01 (sample SAMN10456909, study PRJNA506462) | wastewater metagenome | isolation source: wastewater sludge | place: USA: Moscow, Idaho | reverse complement strand
GCTTCTTTATTTGTTGGTAAAATAGATAGTATTGCTTCATCTGTTTTTACAAATTGGTTTTCTCCCAAAAATTGTTGAAAACTCACCGTTCCATTTGTTGAAGAAATAATCAAATAGTTTTGTTCCCATTGCTTCAAAGATTTTCTCAATTGTTCAAAAAGTTGAAGAGTTTGAGAAGAAATGAAACGAACTCAATTATTTCATATTGCTTTTAGTTTATTATTTTGTATTGCCCTGTTTTCCTGCGGTAGTAAAAAATACATCAAAGAAATTCCCTACAATTACTCGTCTGATGAATTTTCCCAAACCGCCGGACGGTATAAGGAACAATCCGATTCTAAATATTCCATTATAAACGATAATACTGAAAAATTAAGTGATGAGGAGCTGAGAATCAAAGAAAAGTATTCCATCATTATGGAAGTAATGCCGAAGGAAATTAGGGATTATAAATTATATTCCTATATTGATGAATGGATAGGAACACCTTATAAAAAGCAAATGTTGGAAAAACAGACAGGAGTTGAAATGTCCTACTTTGTACAAGCATTGTTCAGCGATGTATATGAGGAAACATTCTCCAAAACACCGGACGAAATTTTCCGCTCCAAAGCCATTCAATTATTCACGGGAAGAACCTTTTTAAAAGAAGGCGATATTGTTTTCTTCCGTTATGATAAATTCCATCCTATTTCAGATGTGGGCATATACCTTCATAATGACCGTATTCTGGCGTGTACGTCAAAAGGACTTAATATATACGATTTTAACGACCAGTACTTTCAGTTGCGTTATGTAGCAGCGGGCAGGTTAAAAGAAAAAAATAAATGAAAGAACCTTTAGAACATATCGCAGAAATGATTACCACTCTGAAGCACGACATCAGAGGAGAAGTGATTGTATCAGACCTTCTGAAAAGCGGAGATTTGAAGGATGGACAGTTCGTTATTGAAAAAGAAGGACAATTTTCCCGTGCTTATCGGTTTGATGTACTGGATTCTTCGGTAACGGATTTTGATTACGACAGTACCCAAATTCTGAAATTAAACCTTTCCCGGGACAGTCTGTACGATATGCTTCCGGAAGGAATGAGTCACGATTCCAAAAATGATACTCCGGGAAAAGGAGTGGATACGATGATTAAGGAATACAATCTCAGGAAAAAACAGCAAAAATCGGCAAGAGCATTTTTCCAGCCGTTTGAAAATGAGTTTTTCGGATATGGTGTGGAAACCGAAATTTTTGAAAGAAGTTTTCTATCTGACCTGAATGGCAGTAATGCTCCCGATATGTTTTATGATTTCTGGAATATCAGCCGTGATTTTCCGCCGGTGCTGGTTTCTAAATTTATAAGACTGCTGCCATTTGCCTATAAAATTGTAGGAAATATTTCCCAGGCGACTCATATTCTCTCGGTTTTGCTGGAGGAGCAGGTAGAAGTTAGCGACAGAGATTACCAGCAATATGCTGATGAGAGTCAGGGAATTTCGCTGGGTAAAACCCTCCTTGGCTTGGATATAATTACAGGAACTCGATACGACGATTATTCCAAACATTTGGATATTAAAATAGGTCCTTTACGAAATTCTTCCTTTACTGATTTTATCCATCAAGGAGAAAAAAAGAAATTTGTAGATATGTTTTATGAGCATTTTTTTCCGATAGAAGTAGAAATAACCACTATCATACTACTTCCCGAAGACAAAAAAAAATTTGAATTCAGCGATACAACCAACGCTGTTTTAGGATATAATACGTGTATATGATATGAATAATATAAAGAAATACTTCACCAATTTATTCGACCCTCAGCTGCTGGTCATTGTTCTTGTGGTCATTGCTGTATGCATTATCCTCACTATGGTTTTTTCACAGAAAACAACTGATTTCAAGCAAAAATACCGGTCAAAATTTTATATCTATGTTTTTTCGTTCGCTTTTGTATATGCTATTATTGCCTTGCTGGGATATAACAAACTTTTTCAGGACAATAATCTGTACGAATTTGTTTTTTACCAGATATGTTCACTCATTATAGGAATTGTTCATTGTTATGCGTATCGGGCTTACTTTGAAAAATTCGATTCAAGAAAACCCGGACACGAATACCTTTTTACACTTTTATCGGTATGCTTTGCCTCTGTTCCTTTTATGCTGATTTATACTTTTCTTAACGGAACTGGCCTTGTTTACCTGATGTTAGGACATTTTATTGTGTTTTTTATTCCGACTTTTCTTAATGATACCTTTAACCGTGCAATGAATATTCCGCCAAAAGTATATGTAACGTGGCAGTTTCCCGAGAATTATAAGGAAGACCCGGGATTAAGTCCGGAAGAGCATCGGGAAATGGTGGTGCTTTCATATGTTATGGATAGAACTAAAAATTCTTCAAAATACAGTGTTTATCGTGCCAAAGGCCCTTCGAGAATTGACTTTGGGAGATTGTTTTATAATTTTGTGCTGGATTATAACGACAGACATCCGGAAGCTCCCATAGAGACCGAAGACGAAAACGGACTTTTCGATTGGGTGTTTTTCCTTCAGCCGAAATGGTACGAAACCACCAAGTATATTGACCCCAAACTTACGCTTCATATGAACGGTATCGAAGAAAACAGCGTAGTTTTCTGTATGAGAACAGACAAGGTATTGAAAGATAAAAACCACCCCCTTAAAACGGACTTTGAGTATAGTAAGGAAAAGGATAATGAAAGAATTATAAGCGAGTAAAAAACAAATTTATGATAGAAAAACTAAGTCATTTTCCGGTAAACTGGATAGACGGAATGAGCATCAATAAAACCCATTTTACGGCGGTACAGAATTTTGTAAGCGATTCTGTTCGTGATGCTGTGGGTGTACATACTTCGATGATTGGTTACGGACTTCTGCCTGTACAAAATTCCATAAAAATCAATTTGATTATCGACAATCATAAATTACTGAGAATAAAAGTAGAGGAATGCCACGCTGTTACGCCCAACGGTTCGAGAATTGAGATTGGAGGAGAGCTGACGGAAAATCTCAGCCTTTCCATTCCTTATCTTGAAGCAGTCAAAGAGCTGAAAGAAAATCAAGAAGCGGTTTTACTGGCGTGTATTTCCGTTAATCCCTTTAAAAGAACACCTTACGGAGAACCAGACCCCGAAGAAAATCCGCCAAGATACCCTTATACGCTTCCCGAATATTCCTTAAATCTTATTCCCGAAGACGAATTGAAAAATACCATTGGTTTTGGAGGTAATTATCTTACTATCGGAAAAATTTTAGTTCATTCGGGAGAATCCAGAATAGACGATAACTATATTCCGCCTTGCGTAAGTGTTTCGAGCCATCAAAAACTTCAGGAACTCTATACCGAAATCGACCGTTTTTATGGACAAATTGAAGTGTATGCCACACAGATTGCACAAAAAATCCATTCCAAAAAGCAGAATAACGAATTGGCGATGATGATGGAACTGATGTCGGATAAAACCTTAAATTATTTGGGAATGGAAATCAATAAATTCCGATGGAGTTCGCCTTATGCTCCTCCTGCGGAAATGCTGGTTTCGGTGGTGGCTTTGGCAAGAGTGTTGAAAAATTTTATAGATGCCCGTTCCGGAGCAGGAAAAGAGCAGTTGCTGAATTATTTTGCCGAATGGTGCAATGTCAGTCAAGGAGATTTTGACACTGTTTTTACAGAAACAATTAATACCGATTATAATCACAACCAAATGGATAAATCAATCGCTAAAATCACGAAGTTTATGACAACTTTGGAAGATTTGTTCTCGGTATTGAGCAGACTGGATTATATCGGTAAGAAAAGAGACGGTAGTATTTTTGTTTCTGAAAATACCGATGATAGAGATGCTGTTATTCACGCCAGACGAAGCAGTACTTTTTTGGCTGATTAATGTATCGTCTAAAATTTATAATTTAAAAATTTAACTTATGGAAGTTTTAAATAAAAGACAACGAAACAATGCTTACCTGTTTTTCGTATTGTTTTTCTTGATAACGGTGGCAATATTAATTACCGCAGTTTTCTTTAATGCGTACTTTCCGTTTAAGGAGAACAGTCTTCTAAAAGCGGAAAATGCGAGAATGAAAAAGGAAATGGAAATCCAGAATAAATTTTCTTTTCAATTAGAAAAAGTAAAAGCGGCGGTGGATTCTATCGGTATGCCGAAGCAAAATGATTTTTTCAATGAAAAACTGGCTCTTTCCACTCTTGCCGATATGTATAAGCAGCTCCCGAAAGACACGCTGAAAAACAAGAATATGTACAATAATACCATTATGACCTACAAAGATTTGATTGATGCCAAAAAACAGGTAAAACAGCTTTCGGGAAATTATGTATTAATGGACAGTCTAAGTACCATCAACAAAACCCTGAAACAAGAATATGATAAAATGAAAATTGATTTGGAGGTTTGTAAGCAACTCTATCAGGCACAGTGAAAAATTTTTCACTGTGCCTAAAAGGCTTAGGCTTCATAATGTGCTGATATTATTTATACTATCACGCTGAATTCTGAAATAGATCAAACTATCCGAAACTTCTGTAAATATTCTCTCTTGTTCTGTATCTGCTTTTTTTAACCTCTGAATTTCTGAAAACAAATAGATATTTGTAATGACGGAAATAAGCAAAATAAACAGAAGGATAGTTGTATTTTTCATAATTCAAAATTTTGTTGGTTGTTAGTAAAGTTTCATTTTCTTTTTTGAGAGTTTCACAGTTGGTTTGACTGTACACAATTGCCGCAACTAATATTGCTGATAGTAATAAAAATTTCTTCATTTGTCTTAAATTCTTGTAGTTTACCAAATTTACAAATTCTTATAAAAACAAGAGTTTTTTCTTTTTTAATCCTATCAAAAGAAAAGATTGTTTATTAATCTCAATTTCTACAAATTTCTTCTTAATATAAACAAAGACTGATGTTTGCTTGTCTCATTTGATATACAAAAGTATTATCCCCAAAAATAAATTCTTAAAATTGAATCTAAAATGACAAGACTTTTGCTGAAACAAATCGTTTTTCTGTTCAGTCTTTTCAGATGGGTTCTTAATGTTAGATTTTTTCGTTCTATATGATTAATTCCTCGAAATTTTGTGGAATGAATTTGTTCACTTATAAGATATTTATAATTTTTGAGTTTATCCGTGATAATCTTTTGAGCTTCTGAAAGCTCCAAACTTGTGATTACTTTTTTGAGAGTTTTATTGGTTCTTCTTCCTACATGAAAACATATAACTTTTTTAGTTTGCTTTTCTAACGCATATACAATCCAAACCAGTCGGTTTTTCTTTTTAATAAATGTTCTCATTTCATCTACTTCATAACTTTTTCTTTTTAAAATAGGTGGCTGTGCAATATTTTTGGCAATAGTAATGATTCTTGCCAATAAAGTAGTTGGGGATATTTTCAATATTCTTGCTGTGCTTCTTATACCTAAGCCTTCTTTGGTTAACTCAATAATATCATTATCAATACCACTTCTATACGCTTGATAAGTGTAAAAATCTAAAAACCTTTTGTAGCATTTTTTACAAAAGTATTGCTGTTTTTGTGTTTTCGTTCTTCCATTTTTGATAATTCTTGAGGAGTAGCAATTGGGACAAATTTTGGTGTCACTAACTTTGGAACACTTATTATGATTCTCAATCATTTGCGATATGTTTTTTCTACAAAAATAAACGAGAGCAGGGTTATCCTACTCTCGTTTTTATAACTTAAACTTTAATTAGTATTGAAAATCAATTAATTAAATTTTCAAAATTGAATATCACTAACTCTGGAACACTACCTCTGCAATGCTGAAAGCAATCATCAACAAAGAGAAACTAAAGAAAACATAGGTTGTTTTTTGAAGAATTCTAAGGTTGTTCAATTTCATTTCTTACATATTGTTTTCTAATTTTTTTCTCAGGATGGATGCAGAAAAAATACAGACACAACAGGAAAAACCACTCCAAAGGTTTCATCAAAACATACGTAATATTCGATCTTTTTTCGGAATTGATTTTCAAAGAAAGATTGTAACCGTATCGATCGTAATTTCGGCGAATCCAATGATGAATTTTTGGCGAAAAATCCGAAAGCATTTCTTCAAAAGCATTCGCAATTTGCAATTGTCGGTTTACGATAATGGGATTTCCGTGACGCTTTCCGATATGAATGGGTTTTACCAAATTCGGACTTCCTTTTGCCGAAACTGTGCATAGATAATGACCGGTGTGATCCAAAATCGGCGGATGTTTTTTCTGCGAAAATGCCCAAGTAGAAGTTTCGGTATATACTTTTACCAACGAATCTAGATCTTGCCCGAAAAGGATTAAAACAAGCGTAACCAACACAAAAACAGGCAACGAAAGGATAACGGACCACGAAAAAATAGAAAATTTCTCCGATAAAATGGTATTGCATTTATGTAAAAATGAGTTTTTGTACACCCTATTTTCCGAAAGTTCTTTTTCTGACTCAATAATTTTAGCAATTAATCCTATCGCAATCCCAATACTAAAAAGGGTAACAGGAACAAAAATAATCCCGATTCCGTCGCTTTCTTTCAGATCATATTGTTCATTTTCGGGTGCAATATGAACCGAAAATTGCAAAATATTAACCACTTGAATAACGATTCCTATCATCAAAAAAATCATAGAAAGCACTAAAACCAACGGCGGTAATTTTCTTCCTTTGATCCAAATCAAAATTGCAGAAGCGTGGTACAATACGAAGTAAACTAGAATGGAAATAATGTGAACACCACCAAAAGGAATGTAGCAATCTCCATCTACAGGATCTACACGTTCCGAATATTGATGGCTATGAAACAATAACCCAACTGCAAAAACCAAAAGCGAAAAAATGTACAAATAAAATACAGCAATACTTCCCCACGATTTTCCCATTTTACGGAGTGATGCACCGCCCAAAACGATCGCAATGCAAATGAATATTAAGATTAAAGAACCTTCCATCATTGTTTTTTATTATTTTTTGAATTGAACAAAAAAATACTCTTGAATTTTTGTATTTAAAGGAATCTGAAAGCTTTCGTCTCCAAAATTGATGTATGAATACGTATGAATCCCTTCTTTTTCAACTGGTTTTTCAATCCAAAAATTCTCATCAAATACGATCTTAATTCCATTTTTTTCATCGTGATTTAGTTTTAGTTTTCGCTTGAGTATTTCTGGAGATTTACCTTCGAAACTTTCAAATTTATCAAAAATCAAAGAATCTTTTTTCAGGGTAAATTCTTCATCGGAAAATGGATTTTCGAAAATAGTTTTTTTTAAACTCAACGTTTTTATATCATTAAAGGTTTTTTTCGCCAAAAGTGAGTTCGAATATCGAATTCCAAATTTATTTTTAGTGAATTTTTGTTTGAAAAATTCTTTGGAATCAAAACTTAATTGTTGATCAATAGAATCTAACTTTGGTTTTAAATAGAAAACAGAGTCGTTTTCTTTTATTACCTCTCCATCAATAATATCAATCGTGGTATAATCTCCTTGATTGTTAAGATAATAGTGTCTAAAAACGTTATCCTTTATCTGCAAAATTGTAGAAAATGCGCAACAACCATTGTATGTTGGCAAGATTTTACTTTGCGAAAAATAGGTTTCTACAGCATTTATATTATTTTCTTTTTCAGATTTTGAACAACTCAACACAAGTAAAAAGAAAGAAAAAAACAGAATTTGTTTCATTATTTTTATTTTAAAAATTGTATTTTCGGTAATTCCAATTCCCAAGAAGTATCGTCTTCGTAAGTGATTTTTATGGTATTCTGGTTTGTAAATTCAATGTTTTTGTTGCAAAAATGCGCACAACTTTCTACTATAATTGGGAAATACATTTTTTTACGTTTATCAAATCCAATGACATCGCTCCGAAAGTAGCTTTTAATGAGGTAATTTTCATTTTCTATTTCTGTTTCGCTTCCACCCGAAATTTCGAATAAATTTTCTTTGTAATAGGTGGAAAAAATTTCATTCATTTCTCCTTCGTAACCTGCTCCATAATTAGAATCTACACGATTATCTTCTTGCCATTTTTCTCTAAAATTTTTGTAATGACTTGCCTTTTTTTCGGCATTGCTTTTTTGATAAATCAATTTGGATTTTTTCGCAAAATCGTACAACGCTTTTTTGGCTGAAGAATTTTTCTCCAATTTTTCGTTGGTTTCAAAATCTCCTTTTATACACTCATTGCAGAGATTATTAGGATAACCAGAATACAACAAGTCGTAATTTTCTGAAACATTTCGGGTATTAATCATCCAAAAATGAACATTTTGATTAGGAACTGCTTTTCCTTGAAACGAACTTTTTGCTGAAATCAACTGAAAATCTTTACCATTAATCTTTTTGGTGTACAAATTGGCGGAATCTATTTCCAGATAATTCCATTCTCCTTCGTCCAGAATATTGCTTTTGGTTTTGATGAATTGATTGTTTTTAAAAACATAATTTTCGGTTTTCAAAACATTCAACGTATCAGCATAGAAGTATTTTCCTCTGGTTTCATTAGACTCCACAAAAATTCTGAAAAATCCATCTTCCGTTTCGTGAGTTATGATGCTGTTCTTAATAAAATCTTCAGGTATTTTGATTGCAGATATACCATTTCCTGTTTTAATATTTGTGACAGGATTTTGCTGTTTTTCGGGCTTTTTTTGGCAAGAAAAGATTAAAAACAAACAGAGAAATAAAAAAGTATAATTAACGGTTTTCATAATTTTGATTTTCTAATCACATTAAGCCAATAAAACCAACCAAAAAATAAAGGAATACTTATAATCGCAAGAAATACAACATACCAAAAATGAAAAAACGAATTGAATTCTGCATTATCACCAACGCATTGTACTTCATTTCCCCAGAAATCTTTTATATAAATGCTTTCAAAATCAGTTGGTGTATTTTCATTACACGCCAAACATTCTGGAAGAACCGCCCAGAAATAAAATCCCAGTGGAAACAAATAAAGAATAGAACAAAAGACGAGTATTTTTTTTAGCATTTTTAGCAATCATTCATTTCATAATTTACTTGATCATATTTTTCGTCGTATTTTTCCATTGTTTTATTGGTGGTTGGACTTTCTTTCAGGTTTACGTTGAGTTTCTTTTTACCGTCGGGAGAAATCCAAAAACCTTTCAAATTTTCTCCGGATTTTTTCACGCTGATAATTCCTGTAATTCCGCCTTCTACCATTACCAATTGGTTTTGTTCATCATCCGAAATTTCCAGATAAAGCCAATTGCTCAAATTGTCGTATTTGTACATTCCACGATAAAATTTCGGACCGCAACCCGAAGTTTCTTCTTGTAAATAGAGCGTAACAGGAAATTTGTCAATCGTTCCTTTGTACAGAAATTTCTTAATACCTTCTTGCGCCGAAAAAACAGCAAAAGAGCATAGAAAAATGGAGAGAAAAATAAGTTTTTTGTGCATAGTTTTTAATTTATAAATCATCTGTTGGGTTACTACTCATAAGACGAAAAAGCTCTTCACGATTCATTTTTCTGATAGAATCATATATATCATAGAATTTTTGTGTTCCGTCTTTTATTTGATAATGTATCTGAAACCACCCTTGCTTTTTATTTGTCCTTAATATAAAAGCAATTTTTTTGTTTTTATCTGCTTGATAAAGTGAGTCTATCTTATTTTTAGGAAATCTAACAATCGGATTTTCAGATATAGATTGCGTTTGTTTTTCTATAAAATTATCATGTAAATAAACAAATGTATTTCGGTCTGTTTTGCATTTGAGCAATGTAGATTTATAAAAATAAATACTTTTCGAACTAAATGGAAAAATGATATTTTGGTTATTTTTTTTCCATTCTTTCCATTTTTTCAACAAAAACATTTCATTATCATATTCCTCATCCGATTCGGTTGTGATTAAATTTCTATTAAGTTGTTTTCCTTTTTCGTCAAAATATAGTGAATAACCTGTGGATGATGAGAATCCAAGATATTCCATGTGATTGGTTTTATAAAAGACTTCTGGCAAGCTAATTCTCCGAAGACGATTATTCGAAACCGTAACTTTATATGGAATGAGAACCAAAACACTATCCGAAGTATCAGAAAACACAGGTTTTATCTTTTCAGAAAGTTCTCGTTGTGGTTTCATTTCGGTAACTACAATTGGTGGTTTTGTATAAAAAACTAAACTGATAAACAAAATTATAATTAACAAAATAGGAATTAGAATTTTTATGATTTTTTTCGGTGAAATTTTCATCATTATATTTTAAAAAAGTAAAAGTAAAAAGAAAAATCTTCATAAACACTAGCAAATCCTTTCAAAATACCAACGAATATAAAATTAATACAGAAAAAAGAGCGGTTTTTGGTATATTTGGAAGAGAAACACAAAAACAATGATGAAAAAATTCTTCTATGCAAGCATTGCAATTTTTCTTGTTGCCTGTTCCCCGAAAATCCTTCGAAAACCTGATAAAGGCGAAAAATCTCATTTTGGAATTACAGCTCCATCTAAAGCAGTGTTTTTTCTAGAAAACGAGAACATAGAAGCAGATAAAGAAAGGATAGGTAATCACACAAATACCGCTAACGAAATTTATGATATGTTCGGTTTTATGACCGATAAAATACTGGTTGGAAGAACCAATGCCAAAACTTTTAAATTCACAAAAGGAAAAAAAGTATGGTTTTTAGATGCCGATTTAATGCCCAAAAGAACTGCAATGATTCTTTTCGATGGTTCGGGAAAACCAATTGTGGAGTATGATTCTGGCAAATATCTTTCTTTGGTTAAACAGTATCTTTCTAAAGATATAAAAAGAAATCAGGAATTGGGGAAAACGATTAAAAAAGAAAGAAAAATTGCAAAATCTTTGGTTGATTCTCTTTGGTCGATTGATTTTCAACCGGATAAAAAATATGCGGAAAATATCATCAAAAACCTAAAACGCTATTATTCTCCCGCAGTTTTTGGGTTCAGTTTTATGAAATGTAACGGACTGATTGCTACACAAGTTTTTACAGACCTTGCCCAAAAACAATTGAGTTATACTTCAAATGTAATCTATGAAGATGGAAAATTAATGCGTGATGAATATGATACAAATGGCGAAATTTCTGGACAAAATCGCTATTTCAATTCGTTGGGATTACTAGATTCTGTTTCCTATCATTCGGAATATAAAAAAAGTGGCGAAATTCTCTTCAAATATCTTCCGAACCGCATTATTACGAGATACAACAAAAACTTATCCAGAGACGAATACCTTCTGAATGAGAATTTTCAAATCTTCAAAAAAATAAGTTTTGATGAAAGTAATAAACCCACTTCTGAAGAACATTTTTTTTATGATCATCTTGGAAGATTGATTCGGGAAGAGGATTATTCTTCAGGAAAAAAAGTTAGTACCCATTTATATGAATACGAAACGCCAGAACAAGAGCGTTTTTCGAAAATGAAAATAATGTACGAAAACGACAGCAATGTTTATGAAAACACCAACACCATTATTGATGGCAAAGAAACCTTCATCAACACCCAAAACGGAAAAGTACAATCTAAAATTGTTTCAAACCTCAATACAAATTGCTCAGGAAAAACATTGATTTATGATAGTTACAACGCAATAATTGGTGTAACGGTGCAGAAAAAAATAATTTATGAAGATGAATAATTTTAAAACAAAACATATCCTTTTTATATTTTTGGCGAGTATTTTTTTATTTTACGCAGGTCTTATGTTCTTGCCAAACCGTTTTCTCAATTCACAATTGGGGATTTTACCAAGTTCTATTTCATTAATGTTAATGAATTTTTCTGGTATTTTCTTACTGATTCGTTTGGTGAAAGGAATGTACATATCATTACAAAATTCGAAATCGAAGAAACTGGGTAACTCTATTTTTATGACTTTCGGGATTTTGTCGGTTTTGTTTTTTGTTGATATACTTTTGTATATTATGTACAAAATGAGTATTGCAGGATATTATTCCGACAGGATTTTGTTTTGGCTTTGGTTTTTCTCTTTTCTCCTGCTTATCATTTATTTTTGGAAAACGCTTTGGGCAAAAATTTTGTGTGGACTTCTGACTTTATCATTTTTTTTGAGCATACTACCAATGGGAATTATTTTTTTTGTCTTCATCCTTTCATCTACCGTAGAAGGATTGCATTACAAAAAACAAATCTCGCCAAAGTACCGTTTCGAGGTTACCAATTATGGCATTATGGCAAGACCTTTTGGCTATATGATAGAAAATAAAGGGATTTTGGAAAAAGAAATCCCAAACCGCATCAATTCATTTGAAGTAAATGACAGCACATTTGTAGATGTAAAGAAAATCGAAAACATAGAATATATTTCGGAAAATAAAAACCAAATCTTGCTAAAAGTGACTGATGAAAAGCAAAACCAATTAAAAGTGAATTTTTCTAAAACAAAAACAGAATAGAATAAAACCATATGATAATGACCAAATTTGTACCGTTTTTTTCCATAATTCTCTTTTTGGTTTCCTGCAAAAAAGATACTGAACCGATAAAGAGTGAAATTGCTAAAAAAGATTCAGCAAAAACAGACATTTTAATCACAGAAAAAAAAGAAAAATCTTTACCAACACCAGCAAATCCTTTCAAAACACCAACGAATATAAAATTATTTGATAAAAAAATGTCTGTTTAGAATGCTTTATGATAAAATAGTAAAAATTATTTCTTTTTTGGTTTTACAATATACAATCCTGCATTTTTGTTTAGTGGTTCTACTTCGCTAGTTTCGTTATTCATCACACCACCAATGTTTAAGTTGTAATCTAGAAAGGCAACTTTGGTTTTCGTTCTGAACTTTTTTGGCAATTCATACAAAAACAAATTGTTTTGAGGGGTTTTGTTATAATGTTTTAGAACTTTGTCTTTGAAAAATATATCCTCACCTTTATAATTCAGCTTAAAAAAACCAGTATTCATAAAATTTGGCGTTACCCAATCTGGTAAATCAAAATAGCTTCCCGTAAAATAGTATTCTTCTTTTTTTCTTGAAAGCATTTCTACAAAATTCTGTGTAGAATAATCTAATTTTTTTTCTTTCAGTTCAATTCCTATTGATTGGTTCAAAAAATCATCATTTATTTTTTCGGATACAGAATATGAGTAGGCAGAATAATTGTTTTCTTTGGTTTCTTTTAGTACGATTAATTTTTTATCGGACAACTTAGCAGGAAATCCTTGAAAATCAATCTGTCCAACCGTTTCATCATCTAATTTTCCGTTTTGGATATGAGAAAATCTCAACTCTCCTTTCTGTGTAAAAAGCAAAATCCATTCGTTTTTTATTTTGAAATACATTGGCAAACATTCTCTTTTGTAATCAAAATTTCGGTTGGTATCATACGCTACAATTTCTGCATTTTTATAATAAGATTCAAAAATTCTTTTGAAATCTTGATTGCTCAATTCATTGTCATAATTCAAGACTTTTGAAAACGGTATGAAAATCATTTTTTTACCAGAAAAATCATAAACTCCTTTTTCTGCAAAAACGTAAGGAATAAAATTAGAAAAATCGAAAATAGAAGTGTATTTTTCGTTCTTTAAATCATTAGAAATAAGCAAATTACCAGAAGCATCATATTTAGATAAACCTTGATGATTTTTGAGGTAAAACTCATTTCTAATACTGTCATACAAAACTGGGAAATCGCCTTCTGCTAGTACAATTTCATAATTTTGAGATTGTGGATTTTGTGGTAATTCCTTAAACTTTTGATATGAATTAGGGCGAAAAACATCTGCTGTTGTAATATTAATAGTGGTGCATCTGTCTAGAAATGCAACAAATGAAATGATTAATACCAGAAAAATGATGTATATTTTTTTCATTGAGGTTTTTTAATAATTTTATGAGCTTTTATAGAAATTTTTAATTTTATTCCTGGTAATAGGTTTTGAATTTTTGTAAATTATTATTGTAAATCAGTGCTAACTTTATATCTTCACCTTTAATCATTATGCCATCATTTGGAGAGGGATTAAAATCATCTGAATTCATAAAAACAGAGGCTCCTTTTTTGAAAGAATTTATCTTTACTTTATCTGAATAATTTTCTGCAAAAGCTAAATACGGTTCTTTGGTTACGCTGTTGGTACAAATTACCAAAAGTCGGGAAATTTGTTTCTCATTATTGTCTAAAACTATCGCTATATCTATAATTCCGTCTTTATCGTAATCTCCGTACGAAAGTACATTTTTTGCTCTTTCTGCATTTTGGGTAACGTAATATTGTGTTCCGTTGTTATAATCTTCATCTAAAACGAGTTTTTTTGTTTTAGAAGCTAAATCTGAAAAGGGCGAAAGCGAAAAATATTTTTTATATTCCTCAAATTCGTATTGTGACACCAAAACCGATTGATAAACATAATACGGTTGTTCTGTTGGCTGTTTTTCGGTGGTTGGTTTTGTGAGATAAACGGTGGCAAAAGAGTTAGTATTTCCATCGTTTTTCACATAAATTTTCTCTCCAAATTTTAATTGTTTTACTTTAGAAGTTTCTGCGGTAGAAGGCGTACTTTGTAGAAAAGCATCTTTTGCAATTACATAATTTTCAGAATAAGGTTCGTAACCTTCTTCTTCGCCATCATATTCATCATTAGAAGTGGTTTTGATGCTATCTATTTTTGCAGAATCTTGTTTTGGTTTTTCTTTTTTCAAAGAATCTTTTTGGGTTAACGTATTTTCTGCTGGTGTTTTTTCTTGTTTATTATAAAACAGAAAATACAGAATGATTGCCAAAATTATTGCCGAAACAATACCAATAACTAGGTTTCGTTTTTTATTGTTTTGGAGATTTTCGGGAGTTGTATTTTGCTCTTTCATCGTTTATTTCATTTTTTCATTTAACAAGTTCATAATTTCTTTTTTTATTTTTTCGTCTTGTGTTTTTTGGAAAAGTGTCGTTATAAAACCTTTATAAGAAGGATCTTTACTAAAAATGGAACTAGAAAACTTAATTGTTTCTTCAATAATATCCCATTCAATTATTTTATTTTTATTTAATTTTTCATACAAGTTAATGACTTTATTTTCCAAATCAGGCGAATGTTTTTTATTGATGATGTTTTGCTTTAAAATATACAAGTAAGCGATGTACAATTTCTTTTTATCTTCTAAAAATTCATCTTCACTGCCGAAATTATTATTGAGTTTAGGTTCATAAAATTCAATTATTTTATCATATTGCCGCAAAGCAATTAAAATTTCTATTCTATCCGCATCAGAAATAGAAGACTTAGAAAGCAAAAGTATCTCAAAAAAAGATTGGTAAGACAGATCAATTTCTAAAATATCTTTAGCTCTTATTAATGTTTTACTAAATGTTTTTTGTGCTACTTCATCATTGTTAATTAGTTCTTTGTAAAGGGATTCAATTTTTTTGAGCTGTTCATCTGTTGGTTTTATTTCTTTGTGTAAATTAAATTGTATGATATATAGCAAATAATCCATATAGAAGCGTTTTTCTTCTGATATACTGAAATTTATATCTGAAGTTTCTGGATTATAATTATCAAAAAAAAGTTCAAAATATCTTATTCCCTCATCAAAATTTTTTAATTTCAAATGAGCTCTAGCGTATAAATCATTAAAATCATTATTTTTTTCTATAATGGCATTGTCTAGAATTTTTAAGCATTCTTCTGGCTTTTCAATATTATTTGCCATAGAAGCAGCATTAAAAAGTGTTAAGCTAGTTTCATCTATTTCCAATGCTTTTCTGGCATAATCGTAGGCTTTTTCGTCTTCATTAATTTTGCTGAATACCGCAGACATATTAGAGTAATAAGTTGCTTTTTTTTCGGAATACAAAATTGCTAACCGGAAGTATTCTTTTGCTTTGGTAAAATTTTTTAATTGAAAATAACAAAGTCCTAATTCGTTTAATGCATTATGGTATTTATAATCTAAGTCAATTGATTTTTGTAAAAACGATATAGCTTCAGTATATTCTTTTGCATTGTATTTTTCACTTCCCAAATTATACCATTCTTCGGCAGTTTTAGGTTTGGTGGTTTGTGCAAATACAAAACTTGTGAAAAACAAGCAAAATAGGAGAAATAGAATTTTAATTTTCATCGATAACATTTTTAATATCTGTATTTAATCTTCAGAATACCATTCTCCAGCTTCATTTACATACTCTTTCATAGAAGGAGCTACACCAAAGGTCATAGGTATTGTATTTTTATTATCAGAAATAGAGCTTTGTTTTTCTTCTATTCTTTTATCTAATATTTTACTGAAAATTAGTTTTGTTTCGTTGTTGTAATTTATCTCGAAACCATCATATAAATATCCTTCAATCAATTGATGGGTTTTTGGGATATATGAAAAATATTGATAATCAGACACCGTTTCTGTGCTAAATTCTGAAACGTTACGTGTATTTTCTTCTCCTTTTTTAAGGACTAAAAAATGATTATATATCGAGATTTCTTTGTATTGATCTGGTAAAATTTCTTTTTCATTTTTATCAATAAGCATTAATTTTTCGTCTTTTTCAACTGCAAAAACACATTCTAAATTCAGATCGCATTTTGCTTTATTATAGGTAAAACCTCTCTTTGTTTTATGAAAAACTTTTTTGAGCTTTGGCACGTAAATACCATATTCGTAGCCCGATAAAACATCATAACCATCTCTTACAAAGGCTGTGTCTTTACTTATTTTAAAATATTCTTTGTCCCAATTATAGATATTGAAGCCTTTTTCTTCAGAATAATTTTGTAGATTTTTCTTGTCTTCTTCAGACAATTCTATAGACTCTGGAGGTTTTACGCTAGAACTTGTGGCTAGAGAAGAATCTGGTTTTTTATAGTTTTTGTTAATTTCAAATGTATCTGCAAAGTAATATTCTAAACCTTGAGACTTTCTTACTACCAAATGTCTGTCTTTTAAATAAATTTCGGATTCAGAAATGGGCGAAATAAGCCAATTTCCTTTGTCGTCTATCAAACCGTATTTTCCATCTTTTACAGCTTGATATGCGTTTAGTTTTTTATCAAAAATCATTACATAATCTAATGCTGGATTTACTATAATTTTCTTTTTGTAATCTGCTAATCCCCAAAGATTTGCTTTTCTATAAGGGATTAAATTAGGATTGATCTGAGCGCTAAAACATTGTGTAAACAGAATTGACATTAAGACATTAAAAAATATTTTCATTATTTGTGTTTTTTTAAAATAATTATTTGTTGTTGAATGAGCATTTTAATACTCAGATTCATCATAATCTTGCACACCGTAAGAGATATACTCTTCTGTTGTAGTGGTTATGTTTCCTGTTTTATCATATTTTGTAATTGACTCTTTGCCGCCAGCAATTTCTTTTCTTCTTTCGGTAATAATGCCATAGTTATAAATAATCATTTCTTTTGATTTTTCTTGATATACAGAGCGGTATTTTTCTTTACCTTCTCTATCATATTCTATAACTAAGTATTCTTTATCTTTCTTATTGGGATAACTATGATAAATGAGTTGTGCATTTTCATTAAATTTCTTGAAATCACCTGTTACAAAATTTTTCTTGGCAACCAATTTACCTTCTGAAAATCTAGATTTTTCTACTTGTCGAGTTCCGATGTATTTCCGAACAATAATGTCATTTCTGTATTTTTCTTTTTTGATGATGGTATCTTGTTTTGGCGGTTTAGGAATTTGAAAACCTGGGAAGCCACCATCTTCTTTACCTAAATGATTAATGTAAGTAATATTAGCATTTTTAGCTATCGGTTCAATTTTGATGGTTTCGTAAGTGTACGTATTAAATCTTCTTACGTACTGCTTATTCTTTTTAGAATAGATAAATTTTGCTGAGGCAAGTTGATTTACAAAGTTTTTGTGCAATCCGTTTTCTAAATAGTAAATTGCTATGGTATGTTTTCCGCCTTCTTCGTAATATTTTTGATCATAGGTAAGTTCTACGCTTTCGTTGGTTTTTTGGTTGTACCAGTTTTGTCCGTTTTCAGTAGCTGTCCAGTTTTGGAAACCGTTTTTTTCCAAAAAAGCATTCTTTTTTTGGTTGTAAACATCATCTACAATTTTTGATATATTTTTTGGAGTTAGCGTTTGTGCATTGCCTAAAATTGAGAATATAAGAAATGCTGATATTGTAGTTATTATTTTCATCTATATTAATAATTATTTTTGATAGAAATAACGGGATCCGAAATTAATGTTGTTTTTCTCTTTCTAGCTTTCACTTCAAAGCGAAATGGTACAACCACTCTACATTTTATCCATTTTCCTCTATGTTCTGCTGGATAAAATTTAGGCATTTTTCTAAAAACTCGAATTATTTCTTTATCTACAATTTTGTTAAAAGGTTGCACCATTTTGATGTCAGTAACTGCACCATCTTTTTCTATAATGAAAGTCAATACTGCGTTTCCAAATAAATCGTCTTCTATATTTTCATAAATTTCTTCTGTATCAAATCGAAATAAAAATCTTTTAAAATCCTTTCCAATACCATTAAATTTTGCAGGAATATCAGCATCTACCGATTCTATTTTTGCAGAATCTTCAATTTTTATATCAATTTTTATATCGCTATCATCTTCACTATTCAATATTATAATTTCGGGCATTTGCATAAATGCCATTAATTCAGAGTTTAGTGTAATATTTTTTGGAGTTAGCGTTTGTGCATTGCTGAAAATGCTCAACAAAATGAGAAATAGAAATGTTTTTTTCATTTTTTGTGTTTTTTTTATATAGATTTTTTTAGATCTTTTGGATATAATTCACATCAATTTTCATTTATTTTCTCAATTAAACGTTCAAACATATCTCGTTTTAGTGAAATATTAGAACTATAATAATCTTCCAAAACATTCAGCATTAGTTCTGTGTCTCGATTCCATTTGTTGGTTTTTTCTAAAACAAATTTCAGATGATAACTGTATTTATCTGGATTTTCTTCAAATTCATCATCGTAGGTTCTTACCTCAGAAAGTTTTGTTTTGTAAAAGTCTAAAGTTTCTTCCGGAAAATATTGATAAACCAAATTCGTGTTTTCTGTATCAGAAAAATAATCTCCATCAAACAAATACGTTTTCAATTCTACTTGTTGTTTTTTTGTGATAATGGTTGATTGTGGGGCTTTTTCTTTATAAAAAAGCATAAAAGAAGAATCTGGCAGCAAAATATTTTCAAAGTAAGAAAAGTCAGATTTTATTTTGTTTTTCCATAGAAATTCAAAATATTTATTGATATATAATTTACATTTTTCTGCCTCATTTTTTTGTTTTTGAACGTCATTCATCACAACCATAAAATTTTCAATTTCTGTAACATTATCTTCATTCAACTCAACAAAATAAAGAACTTCAGAATATTCCTTTTGCGTTTTTGCAAACAAAATGGTTTTCTTTTTTGGTGGATTTCTATCGTATGGCGATATTATTTCTGGAACTTTTATGGTTGGAATAACATTAAAAAACGCATTTCTCAAATCTGTATTCACCAGCAGTTTTTGACCGTGTAAATCTTTTTTTCCTTTTTTGAGATAAGAAATAACTTTTACACTATCTACTACAGTCATTTTTTTATTATCAGAAAATGCAACAAACCTTTCTTTTGGATAAAATGGATCAGAAATTTTTTCTGTGATTGCTACAATATCAGACTCTAAAAGAAGTTCTCTCAAAGATTTGGTTTGCCCGTTGAAAGTTGCAAAAAATAATATTAAACTTAGAATTGATATTTTTCTCATTTATTTTAAAATGTTCTCTGATTAATTTAAAACAATATTTAAACTAGCCAAATATTCCAAATATAAAACATTACTTCTTAAAAAAATATAATATTTTAAATTCGCTGGATTTTGTTCATTATTCGTGTACTTCATTAGTGGTATTTGTCAATTCCCATTGAAATATAAACGCCCGCCAATAAAAGAATTGTGGCAATAGAAATCCCAATTATCAGTTTCCAAATCACCATTTTTTCTTTGGCTTTACAATAGAAAAACCAAGAAAAGATTAAAATGAATCCGCTAAAAACTGAAAGAATATTGAGCAAAATAAATGCAACGGGAACATGGCTATTTCCGAATTGGTATTCGTACAACAGAAATAGCATTGCAATTATTTGGAGTATAAGAATTGTTGTAGAAATGTTATTGTTTTTCATTTTTAAAACGATTTACTGTTCGCAATATCTCCCAACATTTCCATTCAAATCTTTTACATACAATCTTCTTTCGCCATAATGCAAAGTTATGGTGTCCACAATTCCAATTAATGAATCTTTTTTATGCCAATAAATACTATCGTTTTTTATGTACAAATATTCTTTATTGAAAATCATAACATCACGAAAAGCACCAAGATCACCACAAAATTTCCACGTTGTATTTTCCAGATTATTTCTTTCCTTTTCTGAATGACAACTCAGGAAAATTATCGGGATTATAAATAGAATGAGGTTTTTCATTTGTTTAATTTTTTTTAAATACTGTAACCAATTTCTCAACAACCTCTTGTGTAACTCCAAAGATTTGGTTCTCCATTGTCGTCAATAATTTTTAGCCAACCTTCGGTTTTCGATTCTATATTTTCGGCTTCTTCCAAATCTGTGTTGCAAGGATGTTCTTTGTATTTCTTGACTTTCACTTTGCACCACTGTCCAGAGATGGTTTTTGTAAGTTTTATTTCAAACAAATCTCCTCGCACCGAGCCAATTATTTCGCTTTCTGAGTTGGGTTCTTTCCGCAAACGTAATCCAGGTTCGTTGGCAAAATAACCTAGTGTGTTTTCGCCTTCTGTAATCATTTGGTCGCGCCAATTAATTGCTCTAAAACCATTTTTTTCAATTTCTTCAATACTGATCCAATAGCTTTTTAATGTGTCAAGAACTTTTACAAAACCTTCGGAGGAATCTGTATAATTGAGCGCATAAATTTCATAACCAATTTCCCGAAAATTATCAACTCTTATTTTTTTTCCATTGATTATGAGATAAATTTCATTGTTAGTTTGGTTGTTTTCTGCGGTTTTACCTATTTTTTTAAGCTTTCCTATAATTTTTCCTTTCGGGTTATCATAAACAGAAAACCCTTGTTCTGGCGCAAGAATACAACAATATTTTTCTGAAAATTTCAGACTATCAATTTTTGGAATTATAATTCCTTTTTTGGCAACAATTTCATCGGCTTTAGTATTATTTTGACAAGATTGCAAACCAAAACCTAGTAAAATGATGAGTAATAAAAAGGATGCGAGTGTATTTTTCATTTTTGTGTTGTTGTTTGAGTTATTTTTAACAAGGAAACCACCAATGCATAAAATAGAGTTTTCCATTTTTTATGAAAACATTAATATGTCCATCGGAAATATTGTTTGCGTCCTCTTTTAAATAAATAACGTGCAATCTTCCTTCTCCATAAACATCCAACTCACCGATTTCTTTCACCGCATTGGGAAATATTTTTCTCAAATCTTCCAAAGTTGTAGTTGCGTTGAAGATATGATTTTTATATTTCAAAAAACTTCCATTGTAAAATCTGAATTCATCAATAGCAACACTGTCTTTACTGGTTTCGAATCGGGAACCGTTTTTGTATAAATAATTTCCATATAAGTTTTCCCCATACTCATTGCCAAAAATTGAAACGCAAGGTTCTTCTTCATTTACCGATTTAATACTATCTGCTTTTCCGAAATTTTTTTCAAAGTCTTTAAGGGTAAAAAATCGTTTACTTTTCCCGTTGAATAGCATTTCATTAACATCAAAAACTTCGATTTCTTGACTTTCTTTTTTAGATGAACCTCCATTGATTTCTTTTGCAGGATTAAGTTCTTTTTTGTTGATATTCGTTTTCAGAATTTCGGTTTTTGTACCATTTTCTGGTTCGGTTTTCTTTTCTTTTTTACAAGATTGCAAACCAAAACCTAGTGAAATCATGAGTAATAGAAAGGATGTGAGTGTGTTTTTCATTTTGTGTTTATAATATTCAAAGCTATTTTAAATTTGTTTTAGACCAATCAAAACTCTTCACCTTCGGATTTTGAGTAGGTCATTACGAATTTTCCGTTTCGCCATTTGTATTTTTCATAATAAAAATGAGAGGGACCGATGTGATATTCCGAAACAATTTCTTTTTTTTCTTTATCCAAACCTGGCGTTTTAATTTTACTAAATGACGGACAAAACACGTATTTTCCAGAATTTTCATCAAATAGCCATAGATAATAAGTTGCATCAACCATTCCGTGCCAATTGACAAGCATAATATCATTATTTCCATCAAAATTCCAGTCTTTGTCGCTCGCAAAATCTATTTCATCAACGTTATAAACGTACGCAGAATCTTTTGCAATGGGAATTGTTTGTATTAATTGCCCAGATTTTAGTATTTTAATCTTTCTAAAGTTGATAAGATTGCTTTTTTGTTCTTCACAAAAAATTTGATAAACAAACCCGTTTCCTTTTTTATCAATTTTAAATTTTTTGATGATTTTTTCTAATTCTTTTTCACGTTTTTCTTGTTCTTTTAGTATTTCTTCATCACTTTTTTTAGTGCTAGTCTCATTGTAATTAATAGAATCAGCTAGATTACCTATACTATCAGAAAAGATTTGTGCTGTATAAAAATTTGTTGTTGTTTTAGCTTTCTTTTCACAAGATTGCAAACCAAAACTTATCAAAATTATTAGTAATAGAAAAAATGTGAGTGTGTTTTTCATTTTTGTGTTTTGATTTAATTATTAACTTCATTTAATCGAAAATATTTTTGAGAAAAAACACCGCTGTTCACTTTCTCGGAATATTTTTTCACCCAATCTTTGTAATAATATTCGGCATAAAGGATATTGTTTTTTAGTTTATATTTTGCAAAAGGTTTCCCTATTTCGGGTATTTTTTTTAGTCCGAAAGTTTCATTAACGCCATTATCGAAAACGCAATCCATTTCTTTTGCCCAAATCATTTCAAACTCTGTTTCATTGATTTTTTTTACAGGATATACATAAGCGCATTGTCCGTGATAGAAATAAATGAGCGATTTTTCTCCTACACGAAAATAAACTTCAGAATTTTCCCATTTTCCAAAAAGTTCTACTTTTTTGGCAGGAGTTTCTTCTCGATTGATGAAGGTGATTTCGGTGATTTTCCAAATGCTATTTTCTTTTTCTAACTTCACATTTGATAAAGGAACATCTGGAACATTGCTTTCGCTATAATTTTCATAAATATCTAGTGAAGCATTGTTGTCATTGATTTTTTTCACATTTTTAACTGAAAAATTATTAGGATGTTCCTGACTTTTCAGCCAATAATAGTAATAAATATCGACACAATATTCATCATATTCGTAAACGTCTGCATTTTCAAATTCCGAGTAATCTACTGTAGAAATAAACTCTGCACAACTTTGTAATCGTGTTCTTTCTTGACGGATAAATTTTTCTGAAATTGTTCCCAAATTTCTCAACGTTTTGAAATAAGAACCCGTGTCTAGCAAACATTTTCCGTTTTTATCTTTGATGATGTCGCAGTTCGGGAAATCATTTTTAAAATACCAATCGTAGAAGGATTTTCCGTTTTGCTCGATGGTTTTCAGCTCGTCGGCAATTTGTTTTTCTGTCGGTTTTTCGATTTGTTTTTCTATATTTTCGATTGGTTTTTTATCGTTGAGTTTTTCTTCTTTGGAATTACAACTTGTGAAGAAAAGTATTGAAATTAGGAATAGGATTAGGTTTTTCATTCTTTTTAATAATATTCAATTGTTCTATCCCAAGTGAGACGTTCTGTAATTTCCATTTCTGAGCCAAATCTACTTTTTTCGTACTCGGTTTTTCTCTTCCAAATCCAATTGTTTTGTGCATCGTATTTGTAATCGTAAACAATATAATCGCCATTTTTGTAAGTAGATTTTATGATATCACCTTGTTTATTGTATTGATGCAGAAGTTTGTTTCTTATTGTTCCGTCTTTTTTCAAAAATTGTTCTTCTATCAGTAAGCCAGAGTCATTAAAAATATAAGCTGTAGTATTATTTTCAATGGTATTTTGTTTATAATTGATAATTTTTTGTTTTTTAATTAACTGATTTTTAGGATTGTAAACCAAAAGCTCGTTTTCTTCTCTGTTATTTTCCTTGTCAGGTTGGTTTTTTATCACGAAAAATTCGTTTTCGGTTTTAGAGCATTCATACATTTGGTGATGTATTTTTTTTTGCTGTTGCAATTCCATCAATATTCCATAAAATTTCTGTTCGTCGTCATATTGAAAAATATATTTTTCTACAGGCTTCACATTATTACCATAAAATGACTCTATGAATGTAAGCTGATTAGCAGTAGTGTAATGAAGAACGGTTTTGCTGTTTAGATTTTTGTTGCTTGTATTTTGTATGAAATAATTACTGAGAAGTCCATTTTCTAAAAATAGCATTTCGACTGTATTTCCTTTAGAAAGTGTTTCGCTATAACCAACCAAAGTATCTCGTTTTTCGATGGTTTTCAAATTTTTAACATTTCCTTCCAGTCCATAGTCTTTCGCTGTAATGCCTTCTCCCATTTTATCCGCTGCCAAAATAAGTTCTACATTAGGACAAGCACATTTTTTAGCTTCATCATAAAGCTTTAATTTTTCTAAAACTTTAGGCGTTTCATTTCTTTCGTAATTGCCTAAAACAGCTAGAGGAGGCGCAACATATTCAATTTGATTAGGAACAGTTTGGTCTTTTATAATTGGAGTAGGTATTTTTTCTATTTTTGGAGGTGTGTTTTTTTGTATTTTTTTCTTTTGAGCCATTGCAAAAGAAAAACAACAAATAAGAAGAATGAGAAAGCTTGTTTTTTTTAATTTCATTTTTGTGTTTTTTTTAATTTTCTTAAAAATATAAAATCTCTTGACAACAATCCGAAAATTTTTATAATCGTTGTGTTTTTAGGGTAATTTGTTTATGATATTGTAATTAAATGAATCGTTATCTTTTTATATCCTTATTTTTTGAGCCAATTATCATTCAACAATTCCCATAATTCTGGGTAACTTATGTCCATCGTAGCTACCGAAATTGTAAACAGAGAACCGTAGTTGTTCAAATTAAAATTCATCAAATTTTTGCGGATTTTATTGGTTTCTATATTCAAATGTCTTTCCATCGGATGATTCTCTCTGTCGGCGGTTTAAGATGGATTCCTGCTTCATCTAGGATGAGCATTGATTTTTTCGAGAATAATTGTTCAAAGTAACCCACATTCCGAATCCGAAAAATAACACCCCAGAAATCCCCACCATTCTTATCAACAAAGGATTTCGGAGAAATGGCGTTTTAATATTTTCAGCTTCCAAAATCATCCAAATTGCCAAAACGACAAACATTGCGGAAAGGAAAAACCCTAGTAAAGCTTTTTTCTTACTGGAGTAAATTTCTGTTTTTTTCATTGTGTTTTTTTAGAATTAATGCAAAACTATTTCGAAAATGTTACGTTGTCATTGATTTTTGTCTTCCATTCTTGAATGATTGCCTGTCCTTAGTCTACAAAAACTTCCTTTTTACTTATTTGTCTTTGTAAATGAAGAGGCTTTCAATTAACGATATTCATTTTATAGTTTCAAAAAGAAACATCCTATTTTTTGTAAGTTCTTAAAAAATCTTCAAAATTCATTGAGGTATCTTTTTCGTTCAAACAAAATTTAATTTTTCCGCTCTCTAGATTTTCATCAATTTTGCAAAACTTCATCAGTGTTACTTCTTCGCCTTTATCATTGATGATTCCGTATAAATAATTTCTGCCGTCTTGCGTTCTAATACCTACAATGAAATAATTGTTCACCTCAAAAAACGGATCAATAAATTCATATTTAAAAGAAGTAAGAAATTCCATATTGCTATTCATTAATGCTTTTTTGTGTGCAGGATTTTCCACTTCAAATAATTGAGGAAATTTAATTTCTGTCGAAATAAATTCATCGATTAAGTGTAAATTTTGAATTTCGTCTTTTTGAATTTTCTTAAAATTTTCATCAAAAAGTTCTACTTTTTTGCCATATTGTTTGTTATTTGCAACTAAAAATTGACCGTAATTTTTAATCAATGAATATTCGAACGGAATGATGATTTCTTTCTGATTTTTCACCAATCCATAAAGCAGATTCTCACCTGATTTTTTTTCTAAAATATCATAGCCTGGTTTTACCGTTTCCCAAAAACCGCTGTATTCCGGGAGATGAACAAGGCTTCCTTTTTCTTTGTTGAGATAGTGTAATTTTTCATCGAGGCTAAAATAATCATTCCCTAATTGATGAAATTTTTCATACTTCGCTTCAGCTAATTTGTTTCCATTTTTATCAATAATACCAAATTTCAGTCCTTCACCTTTTCGGAAAGTATGGTAAATGATATTTGGATTTTGCCT